>JAABUP010001467.1_pt1 | contig 49538 bp, 35 predicted proteins | sample 5559201 | NCBI WGS metagenome assembly JAABUP01 (sample SAMN10711887, study PRJNA513373) | rock metagenome | isolation source: Antarctica rocks | place: Antarctica | reverse complement strand
AATAGGGCTGCAACTCGGATTCTTGATCGTTTGCGTGGGAATGGGAATGGGAATGGGGGATTTGATGGTCGGAGGGTGGGGGTGGCGGAGAGGTTTCTGGAGGGATTGGAGGTTGTGCCGTTGAGGCTGTTGGTGGGGGTGGGGGAGTGGGAGTGTTGTATTTGCAAGGAGGAGTTTGCAGTTGGGGGTGGGGAGGTGGTTGTGAAGGTGGGGTGTGGACATGTTTTTGGGAAGGGGTGTTTGGGGACTTGGCTGGGGGGTGGGGCAAAGACGTGTCCGATGTGTCGGGCTGTGCTTTTTTGAGGGGGGGTAGGTGCTGGGTAATGAGGTTTGCGTTTGCTTTTGACGGATTGAGATATTTACAGTTAGCGGCATTGCTTTATGTCATTTTATTTCCATTAATCCACGTAATGTATGCTTGCTTGCTTGCTTGGCACCATGAACGATTTTGCTTACCTTATCTTTGTCACGACGGATTGCGTTTGTCAATTTTTCCGTGGACCTCGCTTTTCGAATGTCTGGACAATTGATTATAGCAGCCTCGTTAAAATCTATCACCTATACATTCATAATACTTCCTGGCAGTAATTTAGCAGCCGCGGATCGATTTATTTAGCTAGTGATTATGCTTTCAAGGTGGACCATTGGATCGGTAGCTGTTTTGAAAGACATGCAATAGAGATTACCAAAGCGTATCGATCTTCAGGGGTTTGCATTGCATGCATGCCTGCGCTCTTATAGCTATGATTTCTTAAAGGGAGTATCATTGGATCAGCGAATACCGTCATGGAGCTCTCATATAGATCATCAAGGCGTTCTGGTCTTCACGGGCGTGCGCTCTTATAGATGTGATTGATTGGTCGTTCTGGGATCTCGACTAATAAAGCAACCGCTCGATGGGTATACTCTACTATCCGTCCGCTGCGATTACGAACTCCTTTTTCCGAAGGTATGAGGATGTCTTTATTTTCTCAATTGTGATAGAAAACGGCCGTGACAGGGAACGGCCGTGGCGTTTCGCTGTATACTGAAGAGAAGCTCTGCAACCCAATGGAATAAAGATCTGCCAACCTATCAACAAATATACAACAATCTGTATCGTATTACCCGACCCGAATACTTCTACCCCTCTGAGTCTACCCGAACCGATCTCTAAAAACACGAATAATAGTCGTCATCTCAGCTTCCACGAAAAGCGGCCGTAACGTTCCAAAACATTCCGAAATAGAAATCCATAAGCCTGATGAATGATCCATTGGGTTCTTACCTACTCCCAACAATTTCTCTGCGTATGGTTATCTCATAACGTCCGGTATGTATTCGTCACTCACTACGTCCGGAATTCTGCTTACAGACTGTACTGGAGGAATATTAGACTCATTGGAATCGGTGTGCTCTTTGGTTTTGTGGCTGTTTCTCGTTGTCCTCCGTCGGTAAAGCTCAGTGCGTAGGATGCTATTTTCGAGCTTTGCAAATTTTGTCGCCTCTGATTCGAAAACTATATGAGAGCGCTCTTCACCCATCAATTTTGTACTTTTTTATTTCTCACATCACTCTGTCTTCGATTAAATTTTCTCCACACGAAGCTTGTACTCTTCATAGCAGGCGACACAGCTGCAACCTATTCAGTGAATCTTCCCAGACGGTGTCCCTTCTTATCTTCCTACCGACCGCATTACAACTACCAACGAGTTTGATTACACGTCACGTCACATCATATCATACTATTCGGCCACTCCGTTCCAAGGCGTCACACTTCGACTCGGTCACATCGTTTCAACCCTGGCTCCAGCCGTCGGCAATCTACTTCAACCAGCCACTATCCTGCAGATTAGCCAGTGCAAGACAACGCCATAACCACCACCATGTCAGGAAATCCCAGACGTCGTATTCCTCACCCGAGTGCATCCGGAGACCGCGACTCTGCCGGTTTATCTGACCATGATCATCGATCTCGGCGGGGAAACCAGGCACAACCATCAACTTCGTCCCAAGGCGGCTCACAAGACCCCCCACACTATCAACCCCAAAGTTCAGTTCCTGCGCTCATCGGTACTCCCGCCCAGCTAGAAACTCATCGAGCCATGCGCCAAGAAGTGGCGGCACAGCAACCGGCAGCATATGTCTCACCGTACGGAAGTACTGCGCTCATCGGCACTCCCGCCCAGCTAGAAACTCATCGAGCCATGCGCCAAGAAGTGGCGGCACAGCAACCGGCAGCATATGTCTCACCATACGGAAGTACTCAGCCCGATATTGGGGGACAACAACCGCAATCAGGGACTAACCAAACACCGCCATGGACGAATGAGGAGGTCAAACATCTCCGCAGGGTCATGGATCTTCTTCCCCGTGGGCGTGTCGAAGAGCTCGCTCATGTTCTCAATAATGGTCGTAGTTTAGAGGACATTAGTGAACAACGGCGCAAACAAATTCGGATCAACTGGGATAAAGCGAACCCCAAGAAAGCGGGAGCGAAGGGAGTGGCGAAATCCAAACCCGGAGACAAACCTCCAGACAAAAAAACATGAACCGATGGCAAGATGGTGATCAGACGCCATGGAGGTGTGAACTTCGACTTAGGCAGGATGAGATTTGTCATGAAAAGTGATGGACATTACAGTACGGATAATCATATTTTTGAAATGCATGCGTTTGATATTTTTTTGGTGGTACTCGAGAACTCATCTTGATATTGGTACTTTGGAATTACGACATTGGGAACGGATAATAGAAAGCGTGTTTTGCTCAGACAACTTTTTCAGAATTTTCTTGGCTCCTTGGGTAGGATAATAAAGGAAACAAACAAAGTCTCACCAAAATGAAATGCAGTAAGCACTAACCGGATTGTTCTTTGTCTTCGAAGTAGCACAGAAGAGGGGCCACGTTCCACCTTCTGGAAAGGTTCATCAGTGTTTGAAAAAGTGACTTACCCCAATAAGAAATACGCTAGCGAATTCTCTATCCTTATGCGGTAAGGAATATGATCCTATCTGTTGTTACAAGCCTCTCATCCATCGTCCGACGTCGTTCTAAATATTTAGTGATTTGACGTTACTCAAGCAAGGTACCTAGTGGGCTTTCCCTCGATATGATCAACGTCTAATGCCATTCTGTAGATGCTTTGTGTTTCGCCTTTCAACAAGTAGGCCATCATTGGTGGAAGGTGAACTTTCTGTGCTCAACACTTACTGTGAAGGATGAGTGAAAGACTCCATCAACACAAGTCCAACAACACCTGCACGTGCACATCAGTATGAAAAGCTTACCCTCCAAAATCTCCATATTCGCATTACACCAAAGACCTGGGCACCCACGTCATCGAAGCTATGGACGACTATGAGAAACATGGCTATACCTTCATGAGTTTACCGGCAGAGCTCCGGGTCAAGATCTATGGATATCTCTTATCTGCCGATTATACCAGAATAGACGGCAAGAAAGCTTGTCATCATACGCGATCAGCTTCGACAGTAACAAGGCTTCATACCATGAAGATTGGTACCTTGTCTCGAGCCGAGCTCACTCGATTCCATAGTTATCGGTTTCACACTCAGATCATAGGCACGAGCAAGGACATCTCTCGAGAAGCGAGCTTCTATTTCGCCCAACAGCATTTGTTCGTAACTTTCAGGTGCTCTTATCCAGGGTTTTTGATTGAAAAGATCGAAGACAATCTGCTTCCCCTGGTGGCAAAGGGTCATACAGCTAGCCGTTTCTCTCATCATACGACAGTGATCACTCTAAGACCTTGGCGGTACCCTGAGTTCCGGCCTGTACCTGTGGTGTTCACATTTCTTGGCGAGTATCTACCTGCCTTTGTCACAATGTTGCTGGTATATGAGAGGACTCTAAGCGGGCTGCTGAAGGAATCGGCGCTCACTGTCGGCATCAATCAAAGCCTTGATGTTGGCTCAGGTATTAAAGTGTTGGGTGATGAAGAGATACCACCTGCTCAATCGATCATCAGGAAACTTTTGGAACCATTATGTGGTCTCCATAGTGTAAAGTCTGTGAAGATTATAGGACCTGTAAGCGATTGCTACGTGGCGCATATAACGGCTAGTATCACTAAACGGCGTCCGACTGCTGAACAAACGATCGCGGAGCTTTTCAGCGCTATACAAGATGCCAGAAAGACTTCTAAAAGCGGAGAACACTCACTAGCCATGTCTAAGTACAAGGCCGTCATCCGAGATCTGTGGCGCCTTGATACTTGTTCGCCGAAAGCGATTAATGCCATCGTCCATGTTGGGGAACATGCCAGGCTTCCGTTTGAAAGTGCTAGGGCCATCGCCTGCTTTCGAATGGCGTTTGGCTTGGCGTATACGTACTTGAAGCTTGATAAGTTCGGAGAAGCGCACAAGTGGGCTCGCGCTGCCCATGAGCCCTATAAGGACTCTCGCATCAGATATGCGGTTCGTCCGGGCAACGCTTGTCTCACAGGCGTCTGTTTGATAGCGGCAAAGGCAAGCGAGGGACGTGGTTTACTGCTGCAAGCGCGTGTTGAGCTTGAGATGTGCCTGAACAGTGCTCCTGGTGATCCATACATATGTTCGGAGCTGAGGAGATTAAATAATTAAAGGATAGCGCATTCTGGAGATAGTTCCAATTCTTAAGAACGTTGCTTAGTTCGTGATAGGAGCTAAAAGTATGCTAGTTTCTCCCCATTGGAGAAGAATTTAAGGTCATGAATCGATTGTGGCTGAGGAAAAGGCTTGTCCAAGAGGCTGAGCTTATTTGGACTCTGTTAGCCAGTTTAGGTACAAGTGAGCAAGTGTCAAGATCTTATCTGTATGTCGATCTGTCACAGCTTTCGCCACAATCGAACATTTTCCCGAAACCGGGCCTTTGCGCATATGCCTAGAAAGGTGCAGTAGCCACGACCCCGGAGACTAGTGGCTTGCCTGAGAGTCCATGTAGGAGATAGTTTCCTGATTCGTGCGCTTGTGTGGTGCCTTACAGTCTAATGCATAAGCCTCATGCAGGGAGCATCTAGACCGGAAACATCATGCTCAAGGGCTGAAGAACAGCTTGGCATGGATCGCACTAGGTAAGCAATCCCTAAGCTGAAAGCTCAAGGAGCACCCTCGTCGAAGCTCGATTGGATTCCTCCAACACGTTTACATAACAGATATAGTGATCATATGGCGGCTGGGAACAGGACACAGGATTTTCGCGTCCTCGTCATTGGAGCGGGTGCGTCCTATGGCCGCCCACATAGGCACTGGAACGAAGTTGACAACCCATACCAGGCTCTGTCGGCCTGTTAATAGCCCAACGACTGAAGACGCTCGGCATATCCTGCACGATCTATGAGCGCGAAGCCTACCTCAACGCTCGTGCGCGCGATTGGAATTTCGGCATCTACTGGGCACAAGCACCCCTTGCTGAATGTCTCCCATCGAACATTCAAGATGCCCTGACAAAGGCTCAAGTCGATCCGAATCACTTGCCAAGTGAGACTGATTCATTCCCGATATTGAATGCCGAGACAGGGGAAGCATTGATGAGGGTACCATCACCAAATGTACTCCGGCTGAACCGGAAGAAATTCAGAACAACAGTTTCGGCTGGGGTCAATATTGAGGTACGTCCGGGGCGAGCCAATTGGACTGCACGAGCGAGAGGACTGGGCTGAATGAGTGCAATGGCTTCTAGTTCGGGAAACGGCTTGGTGCTATTGAGCCTTCCAAGACCGATGATACAGTGACCGCGATCTTCGAGGATGGAAGCACGGCGACGGGAAATCTGCTCATTGGCGCCGACGGTGCGAATTCAAGAGTTCGGAATTTCTTGCTTGGTCGCGATAGTGCAGCTTTGCATGCATTGCCACTGATGGGAAGCATGGCGCTTGGAGTACTGCCGGCGGGTGTATCTAAGAAACTCAGAGCGGACATGGACGGAGAGATGATACTTGGTTACCATCCTCTGGGGCTTGTGGCTTTCATTTCACGTATGTAAGCAGCCTGTTAACCCCCAACGATATGGCAGCGCAGAACGTGGTTCATGCAACTAATGGTATTGTCAGTCCATGACGTACCTGATGCGAACCGCCCAGAGACGTGGGTATGGATGAGCAGCTATACGTGGCGCGATGATAGCAAGAACGACATCACTGATGCAGTGGAGATCCGTAAAATATGGGATAAGTGGAGTGAGAAGTTGTGTGAGCCACTGCGTGCCGCGTTCTTGGCAGCACCGGAGTATTCGACACTCTGGTGCGATCGAGTGGGTCAGTGGCCTACTGTTGCGTGGGACAATCGACAGGGAAGGGTGACGCTGGCTGGGGATGCTGCCCATCCGATGACTTACCGTAGCTTACACCTTTCCACAAACTGTGCAAGGATTGCCTGACTGACTTCTGATTCAGATCGTGGACAAGGCCTAAACAACGCTGTGCATGATGCCGCATACATGGGCCGAGCGCTGAAAGACATTTGCTATGATGGTAAAGCACTCAAAGCCGCTATCGACTCCTACGACATGGAGGTTGTGGAGAGAGATCATGATGCTGTGATTTCTTCAGGACAGAATTCCATGATGCTGGTTGATTGGAGTCAGTTAAGGGAGAGTCCCATGTTCAAGTACGGTGTCCAATCCATGAAGAAGTAGCAACTTTGCCAATAGAAGTACATGGACACTGAGAAACTGCGTGGTGCTGAACTTGGAGACGTTGACTCAAGACGCTTCCCTCGTTCGGAGTCGGAACACTTCCGCGCGTTCATTCTAAAATACAACATAGACGGGAACTAGTAACCACTAGCTTAGCCACGTGTACATCCTGCAGTTTCACCATTCATGTGTGCAGTAACGTCGATGACGGGATAACGAGATTTACGGTCATTCGAGATTTCTGAGTAATTTGCTAGCAAATAGAGATTTCACTACTACGGCCCGATTAGAATAGCTAATTATATTAAGAAAAATATATCTAGGTATTTTATAAACTAGTAAACTATAAACCGTCTTAGATTAGGGGAGTTAAACCCCTACTAGTCCTTATCTTTTATATCTATTACTATAGATATACTAGTAGCTAATAAGGTAGCTATCCTAGTCCTATTACCCTAATTCTAACTATAAGTAGCTACTCTAAGAGTATAAATCTAATAGCTTATAAGTCTTTTTTAGAGGAGTATACCTATAGTATCCTACTTTATAAAGGGAGATTAACTATTAAGAGATTATTTAGTATAGTCCCTAGCTCTTTATAAAGTCTTTTTACCTACTAAAGTAAGATCTAAAGGACTTTACTTATACTAGCTCTATTCTATAAATTAAGTAATATAGTAGACCTACTACGTAGTCCTAAGACTAACGAGTATTATACTAATATTTTTACCTTAAATATTATAGTTTTATAGTATAAACTAATATATACTCCTAATTAGGCTTAGTACGTATACTAAGATATAAATACTATATTTATATATAATATAATATATAGATAGTATAGTTAATATTCTTATATAAACTTAATATTAATACTATTTAAGTTTATATTAAGTCCCTAATATAATATTAACTATCCTTCTTACTTATAATATTCTACTTCTAAAGTATAGAGGGTAGTAGTAACTAAAAAGAGCTAGTACTATATTAATACCCTTATAAAGAAATTTTTAAGTAATAACTTTAAATTAAAGCTATACTACTAGTAAGTAGGAGATTCCTATTTACTAAAAAGGAATACCTCCCTTATACTAGGTAAGTATTATAGTTATTATAATAAAACTTAATAAAGCTACTATAATAGAACCCTAGTAGCTAGGACCTTTTATACCTTATAGCCTAGGTGGCTTATAATAATAAGTACCCGCTAAAGAGCTATATAGTATAGTTCTAAAGATAATATAATTAATAAGATTCCCTCTAGAGTTTACTTAGAGTTAGACTATCCTTAGTAACTTAGAAGAGTAGGATCCTAGTAATAAGATAGATAATAAGGGTGCGCCCTTAAACTTAGACTAGGAAGACTACCCTAAAACTTCTTATTATTATAAAAAGTAGCCTGAAGCTACTAATCTTATTAATTAATAATAATATAAGAGAGCTTCCTAAGAAAGAAGGATAACTATTAAGCTAGGAGAATTTAAAGACGAGTTAATCCTTGGAAATATTAGCTTATAAAGTAAGGTTAAAGGCATTTTAATAAAAGTATAAATAGATAAGGAGTTCTTTATAAGCTATAATAAAATTCTAGTAATATAGTAGAATAGTATTTAAAACTTAGTATTTACTATAACTATACTACGTGAAGATACTAAGATAATAAGTAAAGATATAATAGAATTAAGGTCTAAGGCTAATATATATATTAGTTAACTTAAGAATTAGAAATAGATATCTAATAAGAAGAAAGAAATTATATAATTAAGAGGCTTAAGAGATATCTACTATTAGAAATCTAAGTTACTAGTAAAAGAGTTAAAAGTCTTAAAAGCTAAGCTATTATTAAATAAACCTCTCCCTTTTATTAACTTAGATAAGGAAGAGGAAGTATAACTAGGAAGCTAAGATACTTATTATAATTAATATTAAATACTAGATATAGTTAACTTATATAATATATCCGCTAGAGTAGGTACTAATAAGAGGTATCCTAATATACCTAACTTTAATAGGACTATTAATTAAGGTAAATAGGAGTCTTAGAAGATATACTTATACTCTAAGTTCTAATAAAGTACTATCCTATTCCTAGTAAAATAGGATAAGATAGACTATATATATAATTATTATAAGTTAGATGTATTTAATATAATTAGTACTTATACTAATCTAATAATTATAAACTTATATAAGTTAGTAGAAGAGATAATTAAGGATTTATATACTATATTTAATAAATTTAATAAGATAATTAAAGCGGATAATAATATTTATAATCCTAGCTTTAGAATAGGTATTTAAGATAAGAAGGAAACCTTTAAAGTATTTTATATATACTTCTTATTAGCTATTACTCTACTCTAGTTAAATAATATTCTTAAAACCTATAACTTAAAATAACTTATTTCTAGTTAATTAAGATATAGGGTATTAGGTATAATATTTCTTACTTTCTAAGCCTATATAGATTCTCTTTAATAGATAGATCTTAATTTATAATAAGTAGATAATTAGTTAAACCTATAAAAGGGGGATAATAATATAAAGACTATAAGTACTTAAGGAGCTAATACTACTAATAGTACTAAGCCTTTAAGTAGTAAGGATACTAGGGTAAATAAGACCCCGTTATTAATAAAATAGTATAAATTTCTAGTATACGTCTAGGCCCGAATTTATAAGGATAGCCTCTACTAGAAATACCTTAAGCTAGGTTATATCTTAAGAGATTTAAATACCCCTTATAAGAATATACTAAACCTAATAAAGGAATAAATAGACGCTAGACTAGCCTTTATAAGTATAGAACTTAAAGGTAATACTCCTTCTAATAGCTTTAAATAGGAAAAAGAGTAATCCCTAGTAAAGTTACTACTAGGGATAAATTAGCTTATACGCGTAAATATATTAAATAGCTAGAAGAGATAGAAAATATAAACTTTACTACTATCTACCTCTTCTTAGTATTATATATAGAGCTATAATATAGAAGATAGTTAGATTTTCTAGGAACTATCTTCTTAAAGGAAGGAGCTATAAAAATAAGACTATTAACTAATATAGGTACCTTAGTAAAGTATTTTATAAATAAGAAATTTATTAAATATTATTAATTACCCTTTATAATATTAACTAAGCCTTACTAATTAAGGCTAGCGGATAATAACCTTATAATAAATATTACTTAGGCTACTTAAGTTAAATTTATAATTAGGGATTATATTAAAGAATATTAGTATCTAGTAACCTCTCTAGGGAAATTTAATATAATACTAGGTATATCCTAGCTAGAGTAATATAATCTTTATATTCCCTTTAAGGAGCGGTCTATTACCTTTAACTCTAACTATTATATAATATATTATCTTACTTATAATAAATTAAGTTAAGTCTTTAACTCCTTAAAGAAAGAGAAGGAATCTAGGCTAATATAAAGGTATAAAGATATATCTAAAGTATCCGCCTACGTATTTATAAAGATAGCTAAGAGAGATAAGAATTAAACTATATCCCTTTAATTAGAAGACTTTAAATAATTAGTAAAACGAATAGTTAAAGAGATATATAGATTAGAGTTTATTTATTTATAAATTATACACGCGTCTATCTAAACTAATAAAAGATAATTATAGGGGCCTACGGGTATTTTATAGTCGTTATAACGGTAGCCGACTTATAGGGGAAACCGTATACCTATACCAAGTATAGGCGCAGGTAAAAACCCTTACCTTTCCTACCTTCTTTATAACTTCTATTCTATTTTCTCTTTATACTATATTCGGTCCTTTATAATAATAGGCGGTCGTGTTTACTACTATATTAGTCCAGCTCCCTAGGGCCGGCTTATATACTATAAAAGCGAAATTCGCTCCGGTAGTAAAGATTTACATCTAAAGTCGGCTCTAGTATAACTACTTCGCTACGAGTAAGAACTAGCCTAGTAGCCTAGTCTAGATCATCTATCTTACTACTCGTTTTACCCCCCCCGCGTTTACGAGTATCCTGTAGGTATCTACCGCGCCTAAGGTATCCTTTAACTCCTAGCGGCAGTCTTAAAGCCTAGGGTAATAGATAAGGATATACTTTATATCCTACCTACGCTAGCCGTACCTATAGCTTACGGATATATAGCCGGGGACTCTATACTAATATAAGAAGGCGGCTAGCCCGATCTTTCCCGTCTTTATCTATGTAAGGACGGAGCTCTTAGCCTTTTAAAGGCCTTTATAAAGGGTCCTCCTACCGGTCTATAAGCCCCTAAGCTAGGCGGGGGGGCGATCCCTAGCTCCTAGTCCCGACTAGTATTCGTCTTATATAGTATCCTAGGAGGACCTCTACTAATAGTATATTATCTTCTCGATCCTTTAAGGGGGGCGGGCTACCTCCCTAGTTACGATCGCGCCCCCGTCGTCTAGGCGTAGGGAGCGTAGAGCCTACTCGTTCTTCTCTTCCGCGGGGGATTTCACTACCTCTCTCCTCCTCCCCCTCTTAGCGTTTAGCTTCCTTCGGATACGTATATTCCCTATTACCGTTACTAGGTAGATCCCCTTTAACGTATACCGGCGGAGAACCGAGTAATCTAGTATTAGTTATATAAGGGCTATCCCCGACTCTACCTCTAGTACTCGCGTTAAGGTGGCCTTATATACCCCTAGCACGCGTCTTAAGTAGTTATTTTAGATAACTTCAAGCTTCCTAGATTAGGGTTTATAACGGATATTATAGTAATTACCGTAGAAGATTATAAGAAGTTTTTTAAGAAGATAAAGAGGGATCTAATTATAATAGATAGGTTAAAAAAGAAAGTCTTTAAAGAGTATTATTAGTAGATTAATATTTAGAGCCCTATAAAAGTTAATAAGCTTCCCCCTTATTATTCTATTAACTATACTATTAACCTCTAACCTAGATTAACTACCCCTACTAAATAAGTATATAAGATATTAAGAGAATAAGTAATAGTTATAAAGAAATATATAGATAAAATACTTAATAAGAAATTTATTTAACTAAGTATATTACCTTATACTACTCCTATCCTAATTATTAAGAAGTTAAATAGCGGGTTATAAATTTATATTAATTATAGGGTATTAAATATATTAACTATTTATAATAGGAATATACTACTACTAATAAGAGAGACCTTAGTAAAATTATATACTATATAAGTATATAGTAAATTTAATATTATTATAGTATTTAATAGTATTAGAATTAAAGAAGGTAATAAGGAAAAGATTATATTCCTTATATAATATAGACTTTTTAAGTATATTATTATACCCTTTAAGTTATATAATACTCTAGGAACGTTTTAAGTATTTATTAATAATATCCTACAGGAATATTTAAATATATTCTACTCTACTTACTTAGATAATATCCTTATCTATAGTAATAGTATAAATAAATATATTAAATATATTAACGCTATATTAAAGAAGTTATAGTAATTAGGCTTATACTTAGATATTAATAAATATAAATTCTATATAATAAAAATTAAATACCTAGGTCTTATTATTATAATTAAAGGATTAAAGATAGATCTAAAAAAGATTAAGACTATTCTTAATTAAAAGGCGCCTAGATATATTAAAAATATCTAAGTATTCCTTAAGTTTACTAACTTCTATTAAAGATTTATAAACTAATACTTATTAATAATAGTACTACTATCTAATCTAATATAGATTATAAATTAATAAGAATTTATATTTTTATAAGTAATAAATAGTAAAGAATAGAGAGTATTTAACTTACTAAAGTAAGCGTTTATTAATATACCTATTTTAGTATACTTTAACCCCGACTTAGAAACTTAATTAGAATCTAATATATTAGATTTTATAATAGTTATAATATTATCTTAAAAGGATAGTAAAGGAATACTATAACTTATAGCCTTTATATTAAAAAAGATATTATTATAAGAATATAATTATAAGATATATAATAAGGAACTATTAGCTATTATTTAAATATTTAAAGAATAGTACCTTAAACTTATAAGAATACCTATTAAAGAACTAATTTAAGTTCTTATAAATTATAAGAATTTAGAATACTTTATAATAACTAAATAGTTAAATAGAAGATAAGCCTAATAAGTAGAGTTTCTTTCTAAATTTAACTTTAAGATAAAATATCAGCCTAGTAAATAAGGAACGAAGCCTAATAGCCTTACTAGAAGGGTAGGAGATCTACCTAAATTAGAAGATAATAATTAGTTAAAATATTAGTAATAAATCTTATTAAAAGACTACTACCTTAATTAAGGGGTAAAGAAGGCTATTACCCTTATACCTATATTAATTAATAAAACTAAGGAGTTAATCCTTATTATAGCGGCTATTTATTTATAAATTATATACGCGTCTATCTAAACTAATAAAAGATAATTACAGGGGCCTGCAGGTATTTTATAGTCGCTATAACGGTAGCCGACTCGTAGGGGAAACCGTATACCTATACTAAGTATAGGCGCGGGTAAAAACCCTTACCTTTCCTACCTTCTTTATAACTTCTATTCCGTTTTCTCTTTATATTATATTTAGTCCTCTATAATAATAGGCGGTCGTGTTTACTACTATATTAGTCTAGCTCCCTAGGGCCGGCTTATATACTATAAAAGCGAAATTCGCTCCGGTAGTAAAGATTTATATCTAAGGTCGGCTCTAGTATAGCTACTTCGCTACGAGCGAGAACTAGCCTAGTAGCCTAGTCTAGATCATCTATCTTACTACTCGTTTTACCTCCCCCGCGTTCGCGAGCATCTTATAGGCGTCTACCGCGCCTAAGGTATCCTTTAGCTCCTAGCGGCGGTCCTAGAGCCTAGGGTAATAGATAAGGATATACTTCGTATCCTACCTGCGCTAGCCGTACCCGTAGCTTGCGGATATATAGCCGGGGACTCTATACTAGTATAAGAAGGCGGCTAGCCCGATCTTTCCCGTCCTTATCTACGTAAACTATAGCGGCTATAATATATAATTTAAGTAAATAAGATAGTACTAGTAGTAATAAGTTAATAGAGTATTTGCTATTAGAAGTCTTAGAAGTTCCTAATATTAATACTTTTATTAAAGATTTAATAAAGGACTTTATTACTAAATTAGAAACTATAAAGCTTATTAAGGATTATTATAAGGATAATATATTAATATAATAGATTATTAATACTAAAGTATCTAACTAAAGGAAAATCCCTTAAGACCTAGTTAAATTAGGATTATATCTAGAACTAGGAGATTATATAATTATAAATAATCTACTTTATATAAGCTATTAACTCTACGTATTAGACGTAGTAATACTTAAATTAAAGATAATTAAAGATATCTATAAAACGCCCCTAGGAGGATACGCTAGATAGGTATCTAATTATAAATAGGTTAGTACTTACTATTTTTAGCCTTAAATAATAGATATAATTTCTTATTATATAAAGAGTTATTATACTAGATTACTACTAGTAAGATATCTTAGTTAATTTTATTACGCTACTTCTAATATATAAATAATATAGAAGAAGGTTTTAATATATAATAGTAGTAGTAGACTAATTATTTAAAAAGAAGAAATTTATAGTATTAAACTTAATAGAGGTTAAAGCTATTATATATGCTTTTATAGAATAGATATAAAGGGAGGAAGGATACCCCTCTACTATAATCTTAAATAGGGGGATATAATTTACTTCCTACTTCTAGTAATAACTATATTAATAAATCGGGACTAAATTAAAGCTATTAATAGTATTTTATTTAGAAATAAATAGTTAGACTAAGAGTATAAATACTACTTTAAAGTAGTACCTCCGTATATATATTAGTTATAATTAAGATAACTAGGTTAACTTCCTACTAATTATAAAGTTTAAAGCTAACTTAGATATTAATATATTATTAGGTATTACTCCGTTTATAGTAATTAAAGGATATATACCTAGATTAGAATATAAGTCTAAAATACTATAGGATTAAGATATAATATAAAGATCTAAGAGGGAGATAAGGTCTATAAATATATTTATTTAAGATATAAAGAATTTATAAGAATACTTAAAAGATTAATTAAAATAGGTATAAGCCTTATAAATAGAATAAGCTAATAGATACTATTAACTTATACTAGAATTTAGGATTAGAGATTTTATAATACTAAATATAAAGAATATTAGGATAACTTATCTAAATAAGTTATTAGACTATAAAAACCTAGGTCCTTATAAGATAATTAGGGTTATTAATAATAGAGCTTATAAGCTAGATTTACTAGCGTTAATAAGAGGTATATTTCTAGTATTTTACCTATTATTATTATACCTTAATAAAAGCGACCTACTTCCTAGATAGGTAGTACTACTACCTCTATTAATAAATATTAATAATAAAGGAGTAGATTATAAAGCTAAAGAAATACTAGACTTAACTATTAATAGAAGAAGGAAAGACCTTATAATAGGTAAGAAAGGATACCTAATATATAAAATTAAGTATACGGGTTATAAGGATAATATTCTAGAATAGTAATTATTTACTAATATAGTAGGGTATCTTAATTTAGTAGCTAACTTTCATTATAAGTATACTATAAAAGACGGACTATATAAGTTATTTAGGATACTAGAGGAATAGGAACTACTATTAGCTCTACTTATATATAAGCCCGACGCTACTATATTATAAGATAAGACTTATTATTAATATACTAAGTTATAATAACTAAGGAAGTATTAGCCTAATATAAATATAGATACTACTAATACTAGTAGGTAAAGGGCTAATTATAATAAGCTAGTAGTAGAGGTATAGAGTTAGGTAATATTTATTATTAAATAAAAAGAATATATTTTTAAATAATTTAGATATTTACTAGAGCTTTAAATTAAAAGGGGGGGGTAATATTATAGTTTTATAGTATAAACTAATATATACTCCTAATTAGGCTTAGTATATATACTAAGATATAAATACTATATTCGTATATAATATAATATATAGAATAGTATAGTTAATATTCTTATATAAACTTGATATTAATACTATTTAAGTTTATATTAAGTCCCTAATATTAAACTTAATAATAATATACCTCTATAAGATTTAAACCTACGTAGTAGTTATATCTAGTATAGGTCTACTATACTAATAGTAGTATATATTAAATACTACTATAAGGCCTAATTATATTAAGGTATTATAATATATTACTTAGTAATCTTAAATAACTATAAATCTTAGTATCCTATTATCTATATTATTATTAATTATAACGTAGCGTTATAACTATTAGTAGTAAATTATAAAAATACTACACTTTTCTAGAAAAATTATATAATTACTATACTTAAATTATAAAAATACTATACTCTTATATTAGAGTACTAGAGGTCTCCTAATTCTTAGAGGTAGGTAACTTAGAAATATACTAGGAGGCTAATACTTAGATAGCTAATATTTAAGGGGTTAATATACTAGGGGTTAATATATATAGGGTTAATATACTAGGGGTTAATATACTAGGAGTTAATATACTAGAGGTTAATATATATAGAGTTAATATACTAGGGGTTAATATACTAGGGGTTAATACTTACTAGAAAGATATAGGATTTTATTACTATATATACTAATATATCTATTATATTAACTTTAGAGCTTTATATCTTAGTAAGTTTTAAAGTTTTTTTATAAAGTTTTTTTTAGTATTAAAATAGAGTTTAAGCTATATTCTTAGCCTATTAAGAAATATTACCTAATTAGGCCTAGTTCGCGATTTACTACTAGGATATCTTATAAGATATCCTATCCTAAGCTGAAAATCACCTCGATTTTATACTAAAATCCTATATCTTTCTAGCTTATAAGGGTTAATATACTAGGGGGTAATATATAAGGAGCTAATACTCCTAAGGATTAGAGGACCTCTAGTACTTTAATATAAGAGTATAGTATTTTTATAATTTAGGTATAGTAATTATATAATTTTTCTAGAAAAGTATAGTATTTTTATAATTTACTAGACTATTAGGGATAATAGATAAGTTTTATAGTAAGATTATTTAATATTTATTTAATAATTTATATAGGTCTAGTTATATACTAATCCTAATCTAGATTTACTTAAATATAAACTATTACTACTTAGCCCTACCTATCTAGGATTTACTTATAAAACCCCTTTTAATAATTATCTATTTATCTATATTATTAATAATAATATACTATAGATATTAATTCTAATAAAGAATTTATATATATAGCTACTCTAGTCCTCCTTATCCTTAGTTTATACTATATTAGCTAAGTCCCGCGTTATACCTATATCCTACTAGTTAAATATTAGAGTAAAGAGTAGAGTCTTAATAATTTCCTATCTAAGTAAATAAAGTAGATATTTAGATCTACTAAGAGTAAGATATATTAATTACTTACTTATTTTAACCTTAAAAGTATTAACTAGTAATATAATTATTAGCCTAGCTTAAAGCTTACTTTATATCTTATTCTAATAAAATTCTTATATCTATATCCTTTATATAAGTTATTAATAATATTTAGCTAGTCTCCCTCCTTTATTTCTATTATAATTAATAATATCCTTAAGTACTTATATAATTACTATAACCCTATCTTATACTAGTATCCTATTCTTAAATATAATAGGATCTAGAGGTATATAAGGGCGATTAAATATATAGGTAAATGTTATAACCTACCTAATAGGCTATACGACGTATACGCTTAGTATATATTACGCCCTTATATTAACCTATAAGGGGAAATATTATATAAGGCTTACTAGTTCTCTTTAAGGGGTTTATTAGATCCCTTATAAAATAATTCTTAGATTTCTTAAGAATTAGTCTTATAATAAAAATAGACTAATTTTATATTATTATATAACCCTTATAATTTATAATTATAATAATTATAATTCTTCTACCTATTTAAGGGTAGTAATCTATTATTAGTTATAATAACTATAACTCGCTCTAGTAGTATTATAAGTAATACGCTATTATAATAGAGTTAAGATAAAAGTAATTTATTAAATACTTTTAATAATAATCCTAGCTAATAGGAAAGAGAATAGGAAAGTTATATAAGGGATATAAATAAACCTAATAATACTAAAAATACCCCTAAGGGAGATTTAGAGAATTATAAAGGAAGTATTCCCCTTATAATAGAACGCTTTATATAGGTAGGGTATAAGTAAGAAGAGTTACTATAAATTTAGTAACTTAAAGAAGTTAAAGTAGATATTACTACCCTAGAATTAGGGGAATAGATTTCTCTTTATAATAATAGTAGTATAAGTTAGAAGTATATATATAGTAAAGCTAAGGAGTACTTAAGTCCCTTCTAAAGTATATTAAAGCTAACCCCTATTCTTAATTATTATAATAAGAATATTTATAAATATTAAGACTAGATATAATAATATAATATATCTTTTTTATAAACTCTATTTAATTTTACTACGTAGATATTATATATTCTATTTATAATATTAATACTTAAGAGTAACCTAGAATAACTTTAAGCTACTAATTTATATTCTTATCTATTAGGAATATTAAATTAGAAGGATTTTATAAACTTTTTATTAAATTATATTAAAGATCCTATAAATAGGGAGTTAAGTATATATTAATACCTAATATAAGTAATTTATAAGTTTAAAATATACTTAATATCTTTAGAAGCCTAACTTCCTAAAAAAGTTAAAAGTAAGCGGGTAATAAATTTATATACTAAGCTTATTAAAGAGCTTTAAATCGCCCTTATAAATTAGGGGTCCCTACTTATTTATTTATAAATTATACACGCGTCTATCTAAACTAATAAAAGATAATTACGGGGGCCTACGGGTATTTTATAGTCGTTATAATAGTAGCCGACTCGTAGGGGAAACTATATACTTATACCAAGTATAGGCGCGGGTAAAAACCCTTACCTTTCCTACCTTCTTTATAACTTTTATTCCGTTTTCTCTTTATATTATATTTAGTCCTCTATAATAATAGGCGGTCGTATTTACTACTATATTAGTCTAGCTCCCTAGGGCCGGCTTATATACTATAAAAGTGAAATTCGCTCCGGTAGTAAAGATTTACGTCTAAGGTCGGCTCTAGTATAACTACTTCGCTGCGAGCGAGAACTAGCCTAGTAGCCCGGTCTAGATTATCTATCTCGCTACTCGTTTTACCCCCCCCCGCGTTTACGAGTATCCTGTAGGCGTCTACCGCGCCTAAGGTATCCTTTAGCTCCTAGCGGCGGTCCTAGAGCCTAGGGTAATAGATAAGGATATACTTTATATCCTGCCTACGCTAGCCGTACCTATAGCTTACGGATATATAACCGGGGACTTTATACTAGTATAAGAAGGCGGCTAGCCCGATCTTTCCCGTCTTTATCTGCGTAAGGACGGAGCTCTCAGCCTTTTAAAGGCCCTTATAAAGGGTCCTCCTACCGGTCTATAAGCCCCTAAGCTAGGCGGGGGGGTAATCCCTAGCTCCTAGTCCCGACTAGTATTCGTCTTATATAATATCCTAGGAGGACCTCCACTAATAGTATATTATCTTCTCGATCCTCTAGGGGGGGCGGGCTACCTCCCTAGTTATAATCACGCCCCCGTCGTCTAGGCGTAGGGAGCGTAGAGCCTACTCGTTCTTCTCTTCCGCGGGGGATTTTACTACCTCTCTCCTCCTCCCCCTTTTAGTATTTAGCTTCCTTTAGATATATATATTCCCTATTACCGTTACTAGGTAGATCCCCTTTAATATATACCGGCGGAGAACCGAGTAATCTAGTATTAGTTATATAGAGGCTATCCCCGACTCTACCTCTAGTACTCGCGTTAAGGTGGCCTTATATGCCCCTAGTACGCGTCTTAAGCAGTTATTTTAGATGACTTCAAGCTTCCTTACGTACGTCTTCTTTATATCCCTTAGTCCTCGTAGTATATACTACAGGGCGGACGCGTAGGTTATAACTAGCCGTACTATCGCGTTATATACTTTCCTTACCCTACTAAGGGTAGCTCCCCAGGTTAATACCGTCGTTATAGATAGGGCGAGGCTCTAGGTAGCGAGTTTCACCTATACCCTCTTTAAGTACGGGCCCTACCGTAATTTACCGTCGATATATAGTCCTAGGACTCGGATCTCCGTTTATAGCTTTATTATCGCATGCCCTAGGTTAATAACCGCACCTATATTAAAGCGACGGGGGTAATAGGTAAGATGGACTAATTCATATTTCTAGGGGGCGAAACTCGCCCCGTACGTCGAAGCCTATTTAAGGTAGATCTCGTGTACTAGTTCTAAGGTCTTGCAGTTACCTTCCGTGGTTTTCCTATATACTAGCAGGTAGATATTATTTATAAACCCTCTAACTTATAGCTGTAGTTTAGCCGCTATATACTCCTTAATAAGTGGCGCGTTAAAGAACAGGAAGAGGATAGGAGAGATTAGCGACCCCTAGGGAATCCCTATCTCTACCGGCTCTATCCTACTCGTCATCCCCCTAATTATAATAGACGAGGACCTTTCTACTAGGAAACTTTCCGTCTAGCCTATAATATAGCGAGGGATCCCCTTATACCGGAGGTTATAAATAAGCCTCCGGTAGGAGACGTTATTAAAGGCTCCTATGATATCTAGTAAGAGGAGGCTAGCTATATTACCTCTACCGCAGTCTTATACCGTATATACCGCGTCTATAATTATCTCTAGCGCTATCTCTATTAATCTATTCCTTCGCGCCCCCATTTATTATTATAGGAGGAGGCCTCGACTTTTAGTATAGTTACTAAGTCGCCCTGCGACTATTAATTCTAGGGCCTTTCTAAGGGTACTTAGTAGCGCTATCGGACGGTACGCCTTAGGTACCGTGTAGTCCTCCTTCTTCGGTTTCTTTAGGACGACCGTATTAGCCTTCTTGAATTCCCTTAAGTAGTAGCTAAGGTAGAAGCACGCGTTAAATAAATAAGTAAGCTCCCTAAGGAGCCCGTCTATTATTAGCCTAAGGAACCGATTCGGGATCCTATTAATCCCCGGGGCCTTATCTTATTTTAGCCTACGGATAGCTTATAGGACTTCCTCGCTTATAATATTACTACTATTACCTACCGGTAGTAGGTATTCTATACTATCGATATCTGTCAGGTCGGCTTATAGGGGGGGTGGGAAGAATATCGTCTACAGGACTTCTACTTTCTCCTCGAAGGTCTCGGCTACCCCTTCCCTATTACCCCTCCTTAGAGGGGGGAACTTAGGGAGGGGCCGTGGCGACGAGCTATCGTTCCTCGCCTACTTAGCGAAGCCTTATATACCCTTTCAGGACTTAGTAGCGTTATAAATCTTTCTTCTAAAGTCGATCGCCTTCTCCGTTCTTAGTACCCTATTCCTTTCCTTAATAGCTGCGTTCTTAGCTCCCTCCGTAGTAGTATCTCTACACCTCTAGAATGCTTTTACACTTCTTATAGTATCCTCGGTAGTATATCGGTATTTCGAGTTCTAGAAGGTCTTTCTCCTACCCCTAGGCTTCGCCTAGGGGACCGTCTCGTCTACGACCTCCTTTAGGCCCTATTATAATTATAAGAGGTAGTCATCTATTTAGTTCGTGGTTTCTAGTAGTTAGAGACCTAGTTTCCGGCTCAGCGCCTGAGCCCCTTTCCTGACTTCCTTAGGGTCCGCCGTCTTCCACGACCTCTTTGGTGCGCTCTACTACTCCTCTACTCTCAGGTCGAGCTCTATGTATATAGGAAGGTGGTCGGAGCCGAATTATAACTCGGGGCGTACCTAGTAGACCTATACTACGTCGAGAAGTCTAGGCGTGGCGAAGACCAGGTTAATCGCGCTCTTAAACCCCCTCGCCCTCGAAGTAACTATCCTATCCGGTAAGGCTAGGTTTATATTATTATTAGCTATAATTCCTGCCAGCTAGTCTACTTCTAGGTGGTATAAGAACCGCCCCGGGTTATTCCAGTTAGGGTAGTAGAGGTTAAAATCCCCTACCACGATATACTTACTAGGTCGCCCGACCTCCTCTCTTATAATTAGTAGGCTTGACGGGTTCTCGTTTATTACTAGTAATAGGCTCGGGTTATATATATTATATAACTGGAAGCGGGCTAGGTATTCCTTATCCTCCTAGGTAGGGAGCTAGAGCTTCAAGGTACTAATATCCCCTGTAGGGAACTCTACCTCCTAGCTATCTACCTGAAGCCTCTTATTAATATAGAAGCACGTTCGTGTATCCCGCCTAGCTTTATACGCTAGGAAGAACGCCCCGGAGCTAGGGTTATAAGACGATCGGTTCCTAGCGTTATAATAGGGTTCTTATATCGCTAAGATATCTATTTCCTAGATGACCCTATCTTCTAGTAGGGTTATTATTATACCTATTTCGCTTCTAATATTATACTATAATATCTTTAGGGTTAGTGTACTAGATATCCGGATCTAGGGTACCGCTATTTACTTCTCGTATATCTATCTCTTCCTAGTCGACCTATTCGCCCTCCCTAGCAAGGTTAATAGCGCTATTCGCTACTATTTCTATAAGTAGCTCGTTAACGCTATCCGCTAGCTCCTTTCTACTACTCGTCCTCACCTCTAATGTTTTCTAGCCTAGCTCCTTGACCATAAGCCTTTTAAAGGCAGGCGGCCTCCCTAGCCTATACCTAGGTCTCTGAAGCCCTAGCTACTCTCCGCTACCAGGCGTGTTATACGTTACCTAGTCGGTTATAGCCTTTCTCTTCTTCTTTATCCCTATAGTTATAAATCCTTCGGCGTCTATCGCCGCTATTACTCGCTCTCGCCTTATCCTATAGAATAGGGTCTTGTTCGCGACTAGCTATCTAGCGCGTTACCTCTCCCTAGCCCTTACCGGGTATTCGTTAGACTAGGAGGAGTGGCCCTATTATTTACACGTAGTACACCCTCGCAGGGCGTCCGTAGCCTTCGCCCTATATTCCGCCGTACTATAGCCCTGGTTATAGTCGGCGTATCGGGTGTCGTTAGGGTAGTTACGGTATATATGCCCGTATAACTAACATTTAAAGTACTATAATAGCCTTGCCCTCTATTCGTACCACTCCGCGAGTTTCATCTCGCCCGCCTCTACTATCCCCTTCCTAATTAGGTCGTCTACTATTACCGGCGACGCGACGCTTATTATAAGTAAGGAGTATACCTTACCGAGTATATACGTACTCGTTAGCTATCTCCCTTCTACCACGTCTAGGTTAGGGTAGAGGGCCCTATTCTCCCGTTAGATTTTCTCCTTAATCGCCTGTTAATCCTTCGTGTTAAAGATAGATATTCATACTCCGTGTACTACTACGCCGAACGATTTCCTTACTACTACTACGGAGTAGTATATCGTATTTACCTACGACTGCTCCCTTTCTAGTACTTCTCTCGCCTCTATCGAGGTGACTTATAGTAGTATATCCCTACTCTTTAATCTATTCGCCGTTATAATCTCTGACGTATATTTATTACTAGTGGCCTAGAATGCTATAACTAGCCTCTCACCTACTATCCCCGCTACCGCTTCCCTCTCTTTCTCGTCCTTTAGTACCACGAGTATCTGTCGTACCCTCCTAGCCTCGACCGCCTTTAGCGTCGGCACGTGTAGGCCCCGTAGGGGGGGCGGTAGTATATTCCTCGTAAAGGGGTTCCCCTAGCTCTATTAGCCCTGTGGAGAGCCCTGTCTTATCAGGGTACTAGCCTAACTAGTAGTCCCAGGCTTATTATATTCCTGGTCCCTTTCCTTATTTTTCCTCTCCTTCAGTTAGAGTTCCTCGATATATGCCTGTACTAGGCTAATGCCCGCTATTAAAATCTTCTATCTAGACGCGTTTAGGTCCTTAAATCGCGTGTTTTTAATAGCCTCGAGGGCCGTTATCGTTATAATAGCCTGGCTACTTAGCCTATTCGTAGCTCTAATATTATTTATACGTCGTGATCTAAGTATTATCGCATTCGCTGAGTCCGCAGGTAGGGTAAAGGCCCCCGTAACCTCTACCCCGACGCGTGGTCCTCTACTCTCCCCTTCCTCCCTAGTTCCACTACCTCCGCCTCTGTTAGGCCCCCGATTAGGATCAGGCTATCCTGTCACTCCTCTACTCGTCTCTTGTACGCGTTTCTCAAACGCTTCGCCGCCTGGTACCTATACGTCCAAGCCGTTTTCCGCTATTAAAGATAAGTCTTATCCGTCTAATATAACCTAATAAAGGTATTAATACCTAGAATATCTTTAAAAGACTTTAAAGTACGCCTAGGAGGTATATAATAACTATTAATAATAGTAGAGGAAGGTTATAAGAGGGATAGAATAGATATAAATATAAGTAAGTAATAGATTAATTATAAAGGATATTAGAATAATAGTCTAATTAAGCTATTATTTATATTAAATTAATAATTAAATAATTAAATTACTAACTTAATAATTTATATAATTAGTAAATACTATAGCCCGATATAGCTATTAACTATTACGGGACTATAAAACCTGTCTAATGTTACTATTTAAGCGATAATATTCTACATGAATCTACGTTGTATGATTAGGCAGCCCGAACCGCGGCAAGTCGCCACCACACGCAGCTGTTACGCTTTCCCAGGCCAAAACACCAAAATACAGAAAACATATCGCCTGATCGGTTGTAGAAGTCTCGCGCGCTAGCCAATTGTGGAACCCGGGCCGATTGAGTTCAAAACCTGTGCTACTATATCGGTATATAACCAAAGTCTCACAGTTGAATTGTCTAAATTGACGGCCACTTCCTATCCGCTTGCTCCCTTTGCTAATCGATTGTTCTGCATTGACTGTGGCAAACAGCAAAGAAGGCCGGTTTGTGATAGCGTAAAGTCTGCTACACTGGTCCGTTTCGCTCATATGCAATAGAATTACACTCAGTGTGAAGAGCAAGACCTGCATCCTTTCTTGGTGCTGCATAGACACGTGACATTTTCTGGGCTTACAAACTCGGAAGATGTTCCAATATTGAGATGGCTCGCTGCTTGCTGGGTATTATTAAGCCGACGTGCTTGTCATATCTCTCTTCTATCGCACACTTTGTCTGCGGGCGTTTACGTGCTTGGGTGATGGTTTGATTCCTTTCTAATCATTTCACTTGCGTCATAATGCATCTTGCGCTGGATCTGATCGCTCTATTACCAACCATGGACTGTGAGAGGTGATCTCTGATTCGAAGTAGTGTGCGACGGCATTCATTACATGTATATGATAAAGATGGTAGGCACAAACGGATCCCTATGGTGCAATCCATGACTGCCCTCTGGAGTCCGACAACTTGCATTCCCTCCAGATACTTTGGCTCTGTGGCCATACCACGACGTTCGCCTGGCCAGGCTCTCATAGCATACCACGACCAATATATCGAGCTAATCCCATGGACTGGCGAGCGCATGGGATGTGGCGTTCTTTCAGCTCCTTCGGATAAAGCGCAAGTGACGAGACGGGCCTCTCCAGCGGATTAGACATAGACACATATGAAAACTTCGACCCTGTCCACACCTATCCACAGCTTCCCAACAGCAACTAATGATGACGCCCAATGGAGTACCAGTGTCATCACAAGCGCAAGGATGATCGAAGTGCCGCCATTCTCGCTACCCAAGACCATTCAGTCTCTTCCTCAATAGCTGGATCACATTTACCTATATCCAAGCCATCAAGCCCTACAACGATTGACCAGCGAGCTGACGATGTGAAGGGGGACTTCAACAATGTCATACTCTCACGGTGCATCGTTTATCTCAACAAGCTCTCCATGCCCACAATATTAGAGGGTTGGAGCATCGTCGGCTTACGCAGCACACTGACAAAGGCTTCATACACTGGTTGGACGAGATTACAATCCCCTAAAAACATCCTGCCCAAAAGCGTGAGGAAGCTATGATTATGCTTGCCCAGCACGTAGAACACTCGGATTTCTGGAGCGTGGGCCCAAAACTTCCTCGCCCGATTTTGCTACAAAGCTAACGGCTCCACTCCTAAGATCGAGTAGCCACTGCAGTACTTCAGGCGTTTGTAACGACTTCACCCGACGCCGGAGACTCCTATTTGTAGAAACATACGACTTCGATAGTATCTCCCTCGCCACCACCTTACAAGCCAGGCCCCCCTCCGCCTGCCTCCAATACCGCCAACGCCTCGGCCTTCCCTCTTCCTCTAAAGGCGACCCAGAGACCGTCGTCCACCGCAGAGCGCCACCTTCACCAAAAAAAGTCAACAACGCCAAAGCAATATACCACTTCGAGCCTGCCTGAGGCGATTAATGAGAAGGAATTGGCAAGGAAAGAGGATGACGAGATCGAGATTATGGAGAAGACTGCTACTCTAGAAAAACAAGGCTGGTGCAGTGCTAGGATCAAAGGCGAGAAGGAAATCAGGCTGGTGCCCCTTGCGTATCTTAAAATTGAGCGAAAGGTGTCTACTACAACGCATGCTCTGGCAATCACTGCTTCACTGCTTGCTCCCTCCATCACAAACACCAGCGAGTACCCCAATTACAAACGGACGTCAAACTCTTAACAGTGGCCCCTCACCACCTTCAGGAAACCCAGTAGTTTCAACTGTATCCATAATCTATTAAGGTACTTCGTTCTACTACTGATGAATCCCATAAACGCTAAAAAGCACGACCACAATCAAAGTACCAGGCCCAGTAACAGCCACCGTACGCTCCCACATGATTCATCGCCCTCTTCCACTTGCAAACAAGCCCAAGACTAATAATGATACTCAGCCTACCACCATAGCTATAATTACAAGAAATCCACAACTTCAAATCAGATTGAACGGAACCAATCAAACACCACCAAAAAACCCAAAATCCACCAAGAAAACCAACGCAACAACACTCAGAATACCAGCAGCAGCATCGACATCCCCCCTTCTCCTGCATCTAAAAGTATAAATCCACCTTCACCTCCGTACCTAATACCTTCCTCACCATCCAGCTCCCCAGCCTAAGCTTCATACCCATACTTAATATAAAGCCAATATCAAATGCAGCTTTGGAAAACATGGATCCCTGATTATCTGCATAAATTGCCAATCTAGCAAATAGGTTTTATCTCAATATTACAATAGCGTAGAGAGATATGACAATCAATCACGAAATCAGATATATTTATACCTATGTTATATAAGTCCATTTACTTCCTTCGTTGCTGCTGGTGGTGCTACTCTAGTGATGACGATAGTACATGGGTACTACTTATCACCTTTTGACAGTAGTAGTAGTAGCCGAACCCAAGTGGGGAATCCCAAATGAAATACCGTTCATATCATTATTCACCACTTGAAGAATTAAAGACAGCTATTACAGGAGTCGATAACTTGAATAATGAGTATGATCCATGACTTTAACTCTAAACTATGGTTATTATTTAATGTATAAATACGCTATCTCCAGTGCTTACCGACAAATTGTACAACATGTAACCTCCACAAACCATCCCCCCAATTCAATAGCCGACCATAGTACGAAGCTGACGTCTGTATCCCTCCTCCTCCTCAAATCTTACAATCACAGCCTGATCTCCCAAAGCTCCTATGTACTTTCACGATACTGATCCCTTCTTCCAATCTCTTGAAACCCCATCTCCGCTCTCGATGACAAAGCTTTTTCTCTACATACCCTTGTATTCAATGCACTTTCTAATGAATCCGCTAGCGGTGAGTTCTTATACAATCATCGGCATCATTTGAATCCCGTAATAAGTATAACTAAGCCACCTATAAATATCTATTTACTTCTCATATCTGTTTTCGTTTTTTAGTATTCGCCGCCTTTCCGGCTTAGTTGTTAGTGTGTATAATTCCTTCCTATAAGTTAAGCATCGATATCATACAACAAAATCCCTCATCTCCCTCCTAAAACCCATTCTGCTCCTATCCATCTCTATCGCTCTCGTACTCACCACACTTCCTCTCATATCCATCTCCCTCACACTCCCCCGCCCCCAAGCCCCTTCCCCGCCCCTCCCCCACCAAGTCCAATCCCCACACCTGCCCTTATCCCAAAGCTGACATCGTACCATATCCCAGAAACTGCATCCATCAGTCCTCCTTAGTAACAACCCACAAGGTTCTCTGAACCCAATTCTGAGCGTGCAAAACAAGCTCATATCGAACTGTTACCAAATTGTAACGTCCAATAAATCTTATTATTCCCATTCGATATGCAGCCGTACCTAAACCCATAAGATCATTTAGAAAGCTACATGTAGATCCTCGATCATCAATCATCATATCCCCCGCAAGCCCAATAACCAAAACCACGCCGTCGATACATGTTCCACAATAAACAAAACCTCAACAGGACTAATACCACAAAGCGTGCGTCATGCCAGCAGTACAGGTCGCAGTCAAACATATATCCCCAGTTAGCAACGTAACGTACCTTGAAAATTGACAACATTATCATATGTCAGGATAAGATACAAGTGTCCTATCCTATAACGAATACAGCTCGTAGAAAGGCGTAGGGATATAGTACCTCGGTAGGATGGCGCAATGGGTAATTGTAGCGAGCGGGAGAGGGATGAGGTGATGAGAGGAGACGGATAAGGTCGGAAGAGAGGAGAGAGGGAAGGAGGGGACTGGGATAGGATATCCTAGAGCGAAAACGGTGATTAGTAGAGCTCGTTCTTATTTGAGTGTAGTGGATTTGAAAGATATGTATGAACCGTCGTACTTCCATCAGCTGAGGACGATTAGCTGTCCCATCCCTACTACTCGTCAAGCAACATATCAACATACAATCATATCCACTCACTTCTCGAAGGCCGAGGCTCTATCGACCTCTGCCGCCAGATTCAATTCTAAACGTTAAACGGAGTGCGTGGGTTTAATCCCTATGCTGTGCCATACATGGGTACCTTCACCTTTAAGAGCCTTCAATACTACTGTAGCAGCATCAGTCAGCTTAGTCTGAATAGCACTTAATTAGAGAGAGTCTGTCGACTAGACAAACCCACATACCATTACTACTTACCGTTGAAACCTTTGAAGTACTTCTCTTTTTCAATTTCCAATAACAAGTGTATCGAGCTCCTCGTGCCATTCCATCGCTGGCCGTTGTGACTGGCATACATAGCTAGGCTTGCACACCTTGAGACTAAGTCGTCTGGATGTAGGTAGGGTGTTGCTGGCGCTAGAGCTGCGGCTGAAGCTGCGGCTGAAGGTCTTTTGTTCGTTGTGCAGAGACTGATAGTGGTAGACTAGCTGCCTAGCGGCCGGAAGGTTGTTGGTCGTTCTTGCGTACTGCACATAAGGTGGACGAAATAGCACCATGTTTGCGTATTCCCTTTCGGTTTGTATGTATGTTTGCTCCTTGCTGTGATTGCCAGTCTGTCTTTGTCACCTCTAATGGCGTTAGCCTTCTTCATGTATCCAGCTTCCCTGACATCTGTATTTCTGACGCACTCTAGCAGTTCGATAGAACATTTAGAGAGTTCCTAGCTCTTGTTGTTGTGTTTTTCGCGGAGGCATTGTAGAACTTGCGATGGACTCGCTAGCACTTCTTGACATCTTCATCGCTCGCAGAGAGGAGCTGTGTCCAGTGCATGTGTGTGCCAATAGTAGATCATGAGTCGAGCACCTGGCCTAAGACTTCCATAGGGAGCTTGTTGTATGGAATTGCACATATGGAAGCGTCGGAAGCCAGGAGTGGCCTGAGAAGGCGAGGGAAGAACTCTGTACCATAAATCAGAACATGATTAAGAAGGACTCGCGGAAGGATTTCGGGTACATAAAGTGGGACTCTAGATACATCGAGCGTCAGCTGGAAAACATCAATGATAGGACTTTCTAGGCCCTTCATGCATGCCCCAGTAGTATAACATAAGTCGAGCACCTGGACTAAGACCATCCTGGGAAGCCCGTTGTATGGTATTGCAGTAGGAAGCCAGGAGCGGCCTGAGAAGGTGAGGGAAATGCACTAGACTACATTCTAGAACTGGCTTGTGAAGTAGGAGCAGAGAGATCTCTGCTACTGATGGTGGGACTCTAGATACATCAGGCGTTAGCCAGAACACACAAATAGAGGGATAGTCTACCCCTACCAATACAATCAGAAAGCCCCTATCGACAATACGGTTCGAGCTCGAAGAGAATGCTGGCTGCCTAGGGTTCGCGTTGAGTCCTCCTGCTTTCATAGTCATTGGAAACGGTGGAGTCCTGAGCTGAGGAATCGAGCGTCGGAGACTTTCAAGCGACAATCCTTAATTCGACTTGCTTGCTTTGATCCCTTGGGAGTGACCGTAAGGAAGGATCCCAGCCGTTCTGTAGGCTCTTTCATCGTGTGGCGAGAATAGCGAGACTAGTCTTGCAGTGTAAACACTGACTCTGAGGCGGCCGGCATGGAGCGATGAGGCCTGGTTTGAGCAATCCTTCCGGTCAATACAGTAGGGCTCTGGTGCACAGATCAGCTTCATAGGTTTAGTTAGGCAAAGGATCCAAGGGGACTGTAAAAGCGTACCTCACAGGTGAATAGTAGTCCTCCGAGCTGCCGTGGCCTGGAGTCATCCAGCAACGTTATGCACGTAGTTCAAGGGGCGTATGAGGAGGATGTTTAGGTAAGAATAGGAGCAGAGGGATCCAAAGGCTTCGGTGAAAAGCATGGAGGAGATCTATGAGCACAGAGTAGACAGCGGTCCATAGAGTCCCACAGCATTTCTCCAAGCCTCAGAGCGTACTAGGAGCAAATCAGTCCTTCCAGAAAGCAGTAGAGGTAGCCTGAGATGCTAGGAGATGTTGCCTGGACACTACCAAGACGATGTTTGATCGCTAGAGCATAGTAGGAACTAGGAGGGTGAAAGGTTTGCCGATTCTAGCGCCAAGACTAGTCATTGTCCACACTGCCTTGTTGTGATTCACCTTCCCTCAGCTTCGGTACAACTTCTCCCCCTTGATCCTTCTCCCCTCACTCCCAGTCATCCGTATTATAGACATCAACTCCAAATCCGACCATAATGGCATCTATTGACCAAAGGCAGGCTATCATGGCCAATGTTCCCATTCTTGCCGCCGCTCGCCGGCTGCTTGATCTGCCTGACCATGTCAGGTACTACAAACAACTCAAGGAATGGGAGGAAGGGCCTGGCCACCAAGTGCCCGAATATGTTGTTGAAGCCTTGCTAATTCTCTGTGACGGACACTATAAAGAGCACGAGAGAATGATGCAGACGTCCCAGTAAGTCAACCCCGCTACTCACACACAGATAACTTCAGACCCTTATGACCTACTAGATAGTGTTGGTATGCAGCGCAGTAACGCTACTACCACGTCTCCCAGTGAATATGATGCCAGTCGAACCCTTTATGATGCGGGTCGAATCCAGGCGAGGAGTCAAAAGATGGCACAGAACGTCGCTCCCAAGAAGAATAAATCCCCTATGCAGCGTCAGCTTGTCAATGCGTTCGGAGAGGCTGTCATAGACGACACGGCTGCTCATGACGAGGCGGCGAACGATGGTGGACCACAATCTAGCTTCTCGGGCAAATCTCAAGCCCACGCCTCCAGCCACCAATCCAGCAACAGCTTTTGGGGTTCCCGGCCTGACTCTTACCAGAGCAAGTCAGGCAAGAATTTCCGGGGGTCAAGTTCTGCTGCAGATGCATCATTTGCCCGTCAGGTGCGGGCGGATCCCATGATTCGCAACCCGAGTCCGACCCGTCAAGAGAAGTTTTTGTCTTTCGCCAGAAGCATGGGCATTGATGACGTTGCTTCTCTGCTCCAAGATCCCGTCAGCGATCGTACCGAGAACTCACGCGACGCTATACCAGAGCATCGAAACCAGCTCGGCATTCACGACGAGTCAGCTGCAGACCATCACCGTACGTCAGACAGTCTTGTCCGCCAAATCAACGCAAAAAACATCGCTGAAGTTGAGAGCAAGGCCAAGGAGCCCGCCGCCCAGGCAAACGTCAAGGTGGTGGAAACCACTGCAGCCCAAGTAGTGGGCTGGAGAACTGGAGAGGAGGCCGAAAATAAAGACGTGGTCTGGTGAAGAGGTAGTCGTTGTGATAGGTTCCTGAAGCCCTTCGTGCAAGCTCCTCATTATCGGAAACCGAAGGATGACCCCAAGACAGTGAGTATCGAGCCTCACCAGCACATCTCACATCTCTGTAGGACAATTGTCATCATCACATCCAGGAGCATGCACATAATCAGAGCTTTGATACTAACGAGTGCTAGTTCTTAGCCAGCCGCACCAGCAAGAAAAGCAACGAGCTCGGAAAATTGAATTCTTTATCATGCGCGAAAATTCGGCTCACTGCCGATACACTGATTGTTATTCATGCATGTTGTCTTCTTAATCGAGCAGATTAGGCAGAAAAGAGACATAAGGAAACTGATCACTTACAGCTCCATTCAATGCACGCCTTGACTGAAACAAACCTGGCTGACTGACAAACATTGCGGCAGTCTCACCGACATTTCAAACGAAGTCCTTTTACTAGCAAATGTTTCTTCCCGTCAATCTTTCTTAGCAACACATCACCTTCTCTTTCCCAGTCTTGAATATAACTGCCGTTATCCCTAAAGCAGAGCGTGACAGGTCGGCGATTGTTCCAGAAAGAAGAGTTAGCGCTCTTGCATGCCTTGCTCCTTCCTTTCGCTTCAGCAGACTCTTTTTTCTTCCCAAGATGCAATTTACCCCATCGCCACCGCAGCATACTCGTCGTATCTGACATCGCCCTTTCATCCAGTATCAATCACTGTGATCGCTTATGGGTAGCATCTCCTTCAGACACAGCACAATGATTGATCAGCAATGAATGATCAGCGTCCCAGAGAGTGCGAAGCAGTGCTGACAGAGTCAGTGCAGTAATATCTCGCACGCCCCAAGGAGAGTCAAACAGCGCTCGTGTGTAAACAGATCCTCGATGGAAGGCTCAGCAGCCAGCCGGCTACCACCAGCCCATGTGCCGAGTGCGCGAATCCTTGTGCCGTGGCTTTTGTGCTGGAAACACCCACACGTACGCAACGGAGTCCCAAGCTAATTAAGGATGCGAGTGATGTGAACAGGGTCTGCGGTGGGCAGAAGCTTACTACATGATGTCTGAAGCCATATCGGACGAGAAAGAGGAAATCGTGGGGATTGGCGGCCAAAAGTACTTGCGCTTCCCTCCCCTGATCGACAGTCTGCATTATTCTAACTTCCAGCTAAATTAGATCGATCGATCTAGCCAAAGGGCCTAGAGCTAGCATGTGCATTTAAGTACTATATTATGTACGGCAAATTATAAAAATACTATACTTTTCAGGATTATTTTTAAAAATACCACCCCTATATTTTAAAAATACTATACCTCCTAATTTAACTTATATAAAGCTATTCCTATATAATTAACTTCTAACTATATTATAATATCTTATATAATATTATAAAGATATTATTAATACTTCTAATATCTAATAATTTATATAATCTAAGTTATACTTATAATATACCTAATATATAAGTATTAATAATTTAATTACTTATAGAATTAGATTTATTCTATTAGGTAGATATATATACTTCTTATATATAATATACTATAAGTTATATAGTAATATAATAGTAAATTAATATATCTATTATAAGTAGTATACCTCCTATTACCTTTATATAATTAACTAAATTTATATATATACTTTATATACTAATTACCTAATATTATTACTTATTATAATAATAAAGAATAGTTAATATTCTCTTAATAGTAAGGTAGTATATATAAAAGTATAAGACTTAAATTATATAAAAGGATAGTTAGCCTAGTTATTAAGTACTCCTTCTATAATAGCTAACTAAAGTATATAGGTTAAGTCTTAATTATTTCCTAATTTTAGAATATAATATAATAATAATATTAGAGGTATTTAGCGCCTAAGTACTATATACGTATTATATATATTATAGTATATTAAGGATACTATACCTATACTCTATTTCTAATTTTATTATAATATCCTTAAGAATATATACTACTAGTCTAGGTATACGCTAATATAACTTCTAACTAGGATATCTACTTACTTTATTTTATTATTTTAAGGGCCTAGGCCTACTTAGAGTTATTAAAGAAAATAAGTTATAAGGGATAAGGAAATATTAATATTAATAGTAATATACTATAATAGTATTACTAACTTAATTAGGAAAGTAGATATACTTATTACTTTAGAAGTACCTTATTATCTTCCTTATAAAGTCTTAGAATTATAGAGGCTCTTATTAATATATACTAATATTAATTCTAATAGGTTATTTAAGTAATTTAACTATTTAAGATAATAGCTAGCCCCTAATAGAGATAAATGCTCTTCTCTACTAAGTTAAATTCTTTAATATAGTTTATAATAGCGATATTATTAAATATAAGCTCTATATTTAGCTTAGAGATAGTATTAATATTATAGATTAAGGGTAAGTACCTAATAGACTATTACTTTTACTACCTTACTATTAATATAAACTTAATTATACTCTTACTCCCTAGATTAGAAATAACTTTAAATTATTAAAAAGGAAGAAGAAGAAATTCTAATAATAATAATAATAAATTAGCTTATATAAGCTTAGATTAGTTATTAATTAGTATTCCTACTATCCTACTTCCCTTTATATAGCGTTTTCTTCCCTTAGTTATTCCTACTTTAATATATTATAACCCTCTTACTATTAAGTCCCTTTACTAATAATTATAAATAAAAGTTCTACCTCTAGTACTACTAGAAGTTTTTAATAATAACTAGTTATAAATAATATCTATATTAATTAGACTTAAGGAAGTATTAAGTTAGCTAAGTAAAATATTTTAAGGTAGACTATTATAAATTATAAATCTTATAACATCTAATATATTAATAGGAAGAGATAGATGTTATAGATATAGGATTTTCCCATACAGTCATGTCTTGATGTTTTGATATTCGTCCTCGGGTACGCTACGCCTAACCCGGTTAGACCCTACGAAGCATGTAAACCGATAGATATCATAAATTTTCCATTCTAGATAGCTAATAATTTATACATACTATACCCTAGATAATAGATCCTTAATAATAGATTATTATTTATAAAGATACTTCTACCTATAATTTCCGCGTATATATTATTCCTATTACCCCTATTAAGAAAGGTAGCTATTTAGATAAAGGATTTATCTACTATTTAGTATTTATTAATTATAAACTTTACTATTACTCTACTTATAAAGGGTAGAAGAAAAAGTATACTCTATTAATACTTACTAAAAATCTTATAATAAGATTATAATATACCTTTAAGCTATATATAAGACTAAAGTAGATATAATTCCTTAAATAATTAGGTAGTAATTAGACTAACTATATATTAAGTTAATAGGCTAGTTAGACTATTATTAGTAAGCTATTTAATAATAGTATATAGTTATTTAATAAAATTCCTAGTCTTTTATTAGTAATATAAGGTAATTCTAGGTATCTTAAATATAAATATAACCTTAATATTAATCTAAGGACTAGATAGTTTATTTAATACTAGGTAAATCCTAAGGCGACTTATAAATTATTTAAGGAGTATAGAAATTTTATTACTATTAATACCTATTATATATATATAAAGTACTTTATAATATTACTAGATATTACTAGCCTTAATAATAATAATAAGATACTTCCTCTTATATAGGCTCTTATCCTAAAAGAAAATAAAGAGTATTAGATATATTTCTTATAAGGCGTACGGCGTTCTTTTCCTTCTCTTAATATAGAAGACGTAGTTATTATTAGTAATAGATATAAAGGTCTAAACCCGCGTTATAAATATACTTTTTAAGGGCGGCTTATTCTTATTAGTATAAATATATTTATAATAATATCTAGAGGTTATAACCTAGTACTAAGGGCCTATTTTAGCGAGTTATAAGGGCTAGGACTAAGGGAGCTTTTAGAGCTATTATAAGCTAAATATAAAAAGAGAAAAAGAGTAATATAACTAATTACCTTAAGGTAATTTCTTATAATTAATAAATTAAATTTACCTTCCTAGGACCTTACTTTAAGTATAATACCTTAAATATCTAGGAATTAGTAAATTCTTAATAGAGGGAGTTATAGGACTTACTTATTACTATTATACTAGTATTCCTTTAGATTAGTCTTATATTAAAGATATATAAGTATAGGATTAAGCCTTAAAGAAGTCTTAAACTTATAAATAAGACTCTTAAATTCCTTATAAAGACTATTAATAGAGCGGACTATATAATAATATAACTATCTAATTTAATAACTATTCTTATAAACGCTAAAAGTAGTAGTATATTATTACGACCCGTTCGTCCCTAGGGTTAATAGGTCTAGGTGGATCTCGTAGAGTAGAGTGTTAAATACTAGATAAGTAGGCTTTATACTAAACTAGTCTAATACAGATATCGTATTATATTCAGTGTCTAGGAGATTACTAAGTTAATAATATAAGTTAAGTACGAAGCTCCTATCTAGATAGAAATCCACGCTATCTATATAGTTATAGGAAATCCTACTAAGAGGTATAGTTTATATAGATTACTTTATAATCTATCTAATCTACAAGTAGCTTAGATGGATCTATTAACTAATCCACTTGATTATAACAAGAAGTACTCTCGCTAAGCGTACTACAAGGACTATTAGGTTCGCTTGTAATATATATATATTATTAATTTTACTAAAAGAATATATATATATTAGGATTTTTAGGATTAATAAAGACCTTACGCGTATATATATACTATATATAAGGAGTTGGTTATAAAATCTAAAGATCTAATTAATAAGATTTACTTAATAGATAAATATTAGAAGACTTACTAATACTCTTTACTACTAGTTATATTAGATAATATAAAGCTATTAAATTATTATAAGGCGCCTCTTATTACTTTATATACTAGATAGCCTTAAAAGAAGAGGATCTACGCTAGTATATATTAGAAGTAATAGTATTACTACTTTAAATATAGAAGTATAAAGTGTAATAGATATATATATAATAGAGATTACCTACTAGTATTCCTACTTAATAGGAGTCTTAATAATCTATCTAATAGATTATTTAAAGTATAAATAAGGATATACTTAAGTAATTAAAAAGAAGGTAAGGGGACTAGTAGTAAGAGTAAGAGTAAGGTATATATATCTAAATAAGGGGTTAGATATAAAAAAAGGTAATTATTTATTCTATTTTTATATATTAAGAAAGAGTTTTTCTAAAGATATAGCTAATTTAAGTATAATACCTATTTATATAATAGTATTTCTTTAAATTACTAATTCCTTATTATGAAAAATAGTACTAGATTAGCTTCTATTATAATTTTCTTTAAAGTTTTATTAATATTTATTTTTTATCTCTTATAAATAATAAATATAATAAGTCTAGGCCTATTAATATAACTCTAGGTTATTAAGGTCTATTATAAATTTCTAAAAGTAGTAATAATAATAGTAATAGCTCTACTAGTAGTAATTACCTACCTAATCTTAATAGCTACCTATTATAATTATTCTAGCCTAATAGGCTAGTATAGCTTAAAGGGAAGTAGAAAGAGACTATTATTAAAGAAGATAAGGAGTCTAAGAGTAAGGAGTCTAAATAGGGTTATTAGCTAGGTGTCACGGTTCCAGTATACATTGGCCAGGTGTGGCCTAATGGGGTTTAGCGCCATTCAGGCTTGGCACCCATATATGCTAGATTCGTTCCATGTAGCTAGAACACCATAGTTGATATTCTATTTATACCAACGATATCATCACCATTTAGGTCCACATCGGGTCCCTAACATAATATCAACTATCCTCATCAGTAGTGAGCTTGCTGTTGTAACTGTGAGCTCACTACCTACCTACCGCCAGACCTACCACTGGCCTACCTACTGCCAAACCTACCTTGGCCTACCAACTGCCAGACCTACCACTGGCCTACCTACCTACCAATTGCCAGACCTACCACTGGCCTACCTACCTACCAACTGCCAGACCTACCACTGGCCTACCTACATACCAATTAACTGGCTACAAGGGATTTCCAAGTTGACTTTTTCAATACAATGACGGACTTTCAAGCTAACAACTCAGATTAAGAGACCGGACCATCGCTCCGGTAACTCAAGACTGACAATATACGTCTACGCCATTTGCGTGATGTCTACCGTATAATGTACAAGAAAACCCTCAGAGAAGAGCTTAGAGAACGATAGTGGGATTGGTGGATGACTTGGCCGTTATATCCCTGGGGTCTCCTGCGGCAAGGATAATGCCATGGAATGTCAGAATTATGGATTTTTGTTTATTGATGATGGAGAATTTTTGATGGATTCTGCCCATAGATTTGGCAAGGAGAAGAGCTCGGAGAACGATAGTGGGATTGACGGATAACTTGGCTGTCTTATCCCTAGAGTCTTCTGTAGCAGTGACGACAGGGGGGGTGAAAGACGACGATAACGAAATGTTGTTGATGAGAATATGGAATTTTTCATGGATTTTATTGCGGAGCGAATGGCTCCGCACGTCTGTACCGGCACCGACACGAAGACGACACGGTGTCATGTGACATATGTTACGAAAGCTGAACATGCGTCTAATCGACTCCTTTTCATAAGTCCAGACTTCAAGAGTTTTTCCGAAAGCGCCAAGACTACGTTACCGACTTTTCATCAACGCCTACCTCAGGTGGTCAATGCTCCGTAACCCTACGTCCTAACGATATGCTTGTTGCTGTCGTCGCTTGATATGGCTATTGGCTAGCCCCGAGGAAGGAAGGAATGGTTTAAGCGCATCGTGGACGCTGCTGTTTAGAGGAGGGGGTAGTGTCACGGTTCCAGCATACATTGGCCAGGTGTAGCCTAATGGGGTTTAGCGCCATTCAGGCTTGGCACCCACATATGCTAGATTCGTTCCATGTAGCTAGAACACCATAGTTGATATTCTATTCATACCAACGATATCATCACCATTCAGGTCCACATCGGGTCCCTGACATATGTATGTCAGGGACTGGAAATGATGTCGGTTTGATGACGTGGTATTCTAGTATGATGAGAATAAAAGCTATGGTGTTGCAACATGTCTGCAACACGACTGATATGGTGCGCGCCAATGCCACGCTAGTCCTAATTAGGCTGACATGGTGATGCTGGAACCATGACACTACCCTCTCCCCTTTACCTTCCGTTCCAAATCGTCGATATCCGACGTTTCTCCATTTGATAACACATATCACATGACACCGCGTGCTATACCCGTCGTCCTGATCACATGACACCGTCCCGTCACCGCTCAGTCCATTTCCCATTCCCTCATGTCTGTAGTACCCCGTAGATCCATATCTTTCCATCAATCAGCCTGCCCTATTGCTCGTCCAGCGAATGTCCATCGCTGCGCTCATGCGTGCCGTGAGGTATGTCTCGTAGGTAGGTAGGTAGGTAGGTAGGGAGGCAGGTAGGAATGTAGAGGTGGAGGTGTTGTTCTGAATTAGCTGCCATTGTAGCAGGCTCACTGGCCGATAATGTCGGACCGTCACGTCTTGTCTGCCTTGTAGCAGGCTCACTAGTCGACTTGCTCAGTAAAGAGGTCGAACTGATTCAGGTAGGTAGGGTAGGTTGGAACTCCGTGGCAACAGGCCAACGGTGACAATGTTCCGACAACAACAGGTAGGTAACAATAACAGGGCTGTGATAATTACGACTGGGGTAGCAGACAGCCGACTGCAGTCCAGAAGGATAGCTTTTATTATGTCAGGGACTGGAATGATGTCGGTTTAACGACGTGGTATTCTAGTATGATCAGAATAAAAGCTATGGTGTTGCAACATGTCTGCAACACGACTGACATGGTGCGCGCCAAGGCCACGCTAGTCCTAATTAGGCTGACATGGTGATGCTGGAACCATGACACTAGGACTAGATATAAAAGAGGTAGACTTAACGCCTAGATATCTATACTTTATAGATAGACTATATTCTAAATATAATAGTTATAATAGCTCTAGTAGTAGTAAGGGGAGTAATTATTTACCCTTAACTTTTAATAATAAGGAGACTAATAAAGAGGATATTAACGCGTAGATATTATAATTATAAAGTAAAGATAATAAGGAGGCTAAATTATATTAAAGGCTTATTAATATTAATAACTTTAATAGGATTCTTTAGGAATAGCTAGATATATACCTTTAATATAAAAGAAGATACCTTAAGGTTACTATAAAAAAAAGTTCTAAAAAGCTATCTATTATTAGTAAAATACCTCTTAGTAAATAACTATTTATTAGGTAAGGAATATAATAAAATATTTAGTTAACCTAATAGGATTCTAGCGCTACTATTTCTTAAATCTAATAAAATATTTAAGAATAGGCTATTATATATAATATTAGTAGTAGAATAACTTTAAGGATAAGTACTTAATAACCTAGATTATATAAATTTAAATAATCTACTTAGCCGTTTACTAGGTAGAGTAGTAAAGTACTAGTAAAAGTATAATCTAGACTATTACTAGAAGGCTAATCTAAATTATTATTTATATATATTAACTCCCTTACTATTAGTATAGCTTTTAAGTAGTCTATTATCTCTTTATATTTATTATTAGGTAGACTAATAGCTCTAACTAGAAGCTACTATTATAATAGAATATAAGGAGGAAGTCTCTTATTATAAAAGGCCTAGTTAGAATATAAAGGTATTAGTAAAAACTATTAAAATAGAGTAGATTAAGGTAGAACTAGAAGAAAACTGTAAATTAGTTATACTAGGAGTATAAGGTATATTAAAAAGGGGACTATACTTATAAAGTAAGTCTATAATAGAAGGAGTTAGATTACCTACTAAGAAGAAGTAATAATAAGATAGATTAGGTAGTTAGGCTAGAAAATAATAAAGGGACTAGTCTAATAATAACTAGTAAGAGTAATAATAATAGCTAAATAGTAATAATAGTAATATTATATAGGAATAGCTTTATATAAGTTAAATTAGGAGGTATAGTATTTTTAAAATATAGGGGTAGTATTTTTAAAAATATTCTTGAAAAGTATAGTATTTTTGTAATTTACCGTATTATGTATTAATAACAAATAAGGTACTTGGGTACTTGATCTAATCGCTATCAATACTAGCGCTGACATCGTCCAGTATATTTGCAAACGCCTAGCTCACGCCTCTCCACAGGCTTGAGCTCCACAGGCTCCAATATCTTTTACTCCGACCAAGAAGCCTGTACGCCCGCTAGAGCGCTACTACGAGCGTCAAACTACACGCACACAGCAATAGTTATATGTTAGAAGTCCCAGTTCTCGAGCGTGCACAGCTTGTTCTAGATAGAAGCAGCCAGCGACTGTCAGAAGAGTATCACGACTACTCGATGAGGGCAAAGTTGCGTCGCCCGGGGCGACAAGAATCTTTGGCGAGATGAAAGGCGCCGCAGCCGTACTACAATGATAAGCAAATCAAGAGCAACATGGCTCTCAATTACACTAGCAGCACTTTATGAATCATCAGCTGCGGCCCAGAGGATCTCATGTTTCATACGCACTAGTCATTTCATTTTACACGCATCATGTTATGATCAGAGTGCTACAGCTTTGATGGTACGCCAATTCAGTCTGCCATACCCGTGATACAAAGACCATTTTGCTAAACGACGGAAGGGCATTTTGTGTAACGACAATACGATACTTAAATCCTGTGTATATATCAAGTCTGTTCTCAGACCGTTGATGCTATTGTAATCTGGTAGTGATCCAACAGAGCGTTCTAGACTCCATCATCTTGCATCCAAAAACGGTCAATACTGATATTATAAAGGATTCATACTTAAAAGGACCTATGATGCTAGACATATCTTAGTATTCTGACTACCACCCTTTTCAACTTCCTGACCAGGAACATCGAGTCGACCATAGAAATGCTGCATTTCTAGCCGTCCACAGATGGTTCTGACCGACTAGTGTAAGACAGTCTGATTCTTTCTAGACCTATGAGAGACTACTCTTAATATTGGTCATAAGCATCGCAAGCATATGCGTTTAGGCTCATAAATTGACTGCTAAGGGTCCTCTACAGCAAACACCAGCAGAGTCACGCGTCCTTGGGGCATCGAGAAATATGTATCTCCGTCATTCAGATGAACGGCTTCCTGTCGTGCAAATCATCAGCAGCCTCATCAGCACACGGAAGGCCTCTGCCCATCACAAACTCAACTGATATATGCTGCTCCAAAAGGCAATTGAGCAACGAGCTTTCATTGACTTTGATTCCGCACACATAGAAAGCTCCTAACAACAGAGGGGCGGGACCAGGCTTTGGCTGTGGGCTGATGGGCTAATAATTTACCGAGGAAGTAATCTTTCCGTACAAGCCGGCCGACTTTATCGACCTCTACATGTCAGAGACTGTACAGCTTCCAAAGCTTAGTCAAAACGAAGTGCCCGAACAGATGGATCAACCTCAGTGAGTAGACCCTTAGCTGGGTTGTTGAAGATCAATGGAATGGCGGAAACCGCGCTCAACCATGACATATGGTTGGTGCCTGGGAAAGTCACTGCGCAGAAGTACGGGGGTAGATGGTTCACACACAGATCTCATCAGTACTGCGCTCGAATACAATCTCGCAACGAAGCACTAGTGGAGGATTCACAAAACCATGCAATACAGTCGTTTGACAACTTCATCTATCCATGGAGCGTGAACTCATTCGCAATTCAATTACAGTGCATACTCTCACACATCAACAGCGCACAAATCACTGAGATCGCTCTCATCTCTCTCACCTGCACAACCTGCCTACATCACATCCTCTAAGCTCACACCATCTAACAAGGGTAAACCCAAATAGAAAAAAGTACTATCGTAAGTAAGCAAATTCACAACCATGAGCCCAGCTCCAGTCTCTTGCGAAAGCGAAGGCTGGCCCTGAACCATCAGCAGCGCTCAGTAAATGACTAGTATAGTAGCTAGCCTTATAGACGATTCCCAGATTGAAGTGATTAAAGGGCGGCTGTCTAGTCTACGGAGACATAGACAAGACCAAGTCTGAATCGATTTACCATTGGGAAGTTAAAGCTTAGATCGTATGTGGCAGAAACCAGGTTGGGGGCTTGAGTGAAGTTGAAGTTTTAGTGCATATGTTGTATCCCTGCACGCCGTGTGGGTTCAATGGAGGAGCCAGAATAGCTTCTCAGCATATCATATACACAGAAATTCCTGTCTCTTAGCAGGTATTGTCGAGGAATTTGATATAGATGGCTTAATATATATTTACTCATCTAATAGGCATTATGACTGCAATATTGTAGAGCCTATACACAGGACAGCTTCTCGTCGAAGAAGGGGGGAACTGTACGATGATACCTGCATCACAACAATATGATTTATGCTCAATCTTTGGGTATTGTGGTTATCAAGCGAACCTGTGTTTCAGGTGCACAACCTATCAGGGTAATTCCCATCATGCGGTAGATTGTCGATTCTATACAATGACATATGTTTCAGAGGAATTTGTTCAGCTATCAAAGTCTACATCTTTGCGAGAGCTTATACTTACATGCTGTCCCAAACGGGCGAGACAGATGACATCGTTCTTTGTCGAGACATGGTCATTATCGACTGGGAAGGGTTGGGCTACACACGTACTCACAGCGGTAAAAGGAAAAGCAAGTTAGTTTTGGAGCTGGAAATACCACTGAGTATATCCAGGATCCACCCAATTAATCGCAATAATACATCTAGAGCAACAATGGCATCATGCTTGTGGCCGGTGATATTTATTCGAGCACCGATTATCAACTAAGGACGCGAGGTGTATCTGATCAAGACGACCAGATGTTGGGTACAAAACTGCCACCCAGGAGCCCACATATCATCTGTGAAGGAGATGTGCCGAATTTGCTGGCATAGATTGGAAAGTTTCAATGGGGAATGGCACTGATGGACGGACATTCGCCTCCAAGGTTTTTGGATGATGGACATTGTATGCAATGTAAGAGATACGCTTTGGATTCCCTCTTCGGACCTTGGGGCTGTAGACGGTGAAGGATGAGGTTTGTTGATGGAGCTAAGGAAATTAATCTCATGATGCGATGGTATTGGCTCCATAATTTGTCTGTCAATGGGAGTGTGCTCGACAGCGTTACTTCAATGGATTTCAAATGCGGTAGTCGATTTCGTCCCCGTTTGCTTCATCATGATTTGCCAATGCTTGAGCAGAGGGTTTTCTACGGTCTTAAACGTCGTGCTGCGCCATAGAGGGCAGTTCGTGGTCGAAATATTGACCGAGAAGCGCTCAGAGATACGGGACCGTGCAATCGCAGCTGGACGACCAAAACCAGGCTTGACATATTTCAACAGGGAATTGTCAGCACCATGGAAGCAGTTGGCATCTTGATGTGGGCGATTCCCCTTGGACATGGTCGGACCTGGACTGCTTACATTAAAAGTAGCAACATCCTAGGTAGGGCTCGGACTAAACGCAGTAGGTGCCGCTACGAAAGGGCTGTTACGGAAAGGGGAGAACTGGAATGTGAAATATGTATCTCTGTAGAGGGTGACTATTGTAAGCTGTCGATGTCGCAAACATGAGAGCTCGAAAGGTGCAGTATGCATAAGATTTGGAATGAGATCTGCTCACGACCCCTTTAAGTCATGTCTCTGTCCAGGTGATACTCAGATCAGGTAACATTGCACTGAGGTGCCCCGACCAAAAGCAGTTTTATCGTAGGAAGCAGGAAGCCACCACACTCTCGGCCATCGGTACAGCGAACCCGGTACAGATGTATTCCACCATAGATTTCCGCAAACATCGGTCCCTTGCAGACAAAGCTAAGGTGTGTAGGAAGCATTTTGCTGTATATTCATATTTATATGCATGACCAGCGCTTCCCGGCTAGGCTGTTGGTTGAACTGCTGCGGGTGCTTACAGTACAACGGCTGCGAGCATCGCAAATCGAGACCAACGTAGCCTGTGGCATATATATCCGGACACCTGCACAGGTAGTGGAGCAGTGAGGCGTCCCGTCTTTCGAAGCAATCGTTGTAGCGGTGGCCACACCTCGAGTGCGGTGATGTGAAGGCACGTGACGGTGAGGCTCCTCTTATCAGTAGAATACTAGCGGCCTGTCAGAGGACACTAGCCTCGCTTCCTGACGAATCGGAACTAAGCCGGGCTAGCGGAGGATCAGGTCCGTGGCAGCCCGATTGAGCAGGAGACCAGAATCCCCTCCATCGCACAACGCGCCCTTCAACACAATACATACAACTATGATCCCCTTCTCATCCTTCTTCAGCCCATTCTGCACATCGACAGCGCCTTTGGCTCCGGTTGCCACTAGGCCTCCATGGCAACGATCACCATTCCCTCTCCCTCCGCGTTCCTAGACTCTCCCGTCATCCAGCCCACGCCCACGCCCGAGGTCTCTCTCAAGGCAGTTCCGAAGAAGCGATCAACCACCAAGGCTCAGAGGCCATCTACAAAGAGAGACGTTGCAACTGTGAAGCCGAAGCAGACAAAGAGTCGAGATGGTACGCCCCCGAGAAGCACCGTCGGCTTATCTTGAACATGGTGGTACAAACGCTAACGCTGGGATCAGGTTGCAACAATTGCAAAGAGAAGCGCTTGAAGTGCGACGAGAGGAAGCCCTCATGCGAGCAATGTGAGAAGAAGGGGGTCGCGTGCAAGGGATATGAGAAGAAATTGAAATGGCGACCGCAGGAGGACGTCTTTAGGAATAAGAGTACAGCGTTGAGGCCGAAAAAGGGTACGGGCTAGAATGACGGGTCAGGATCAAGATCATTAACATCATTAGGGCCTACTGCTTCCAAAGCTCCTCCACAGCCCAGTGCGAATTCGTCACCCTCCGATACCTCACCTACACAGACTGACCATACGTTTCCTGCCTCCACCCCACATCACCCCTCTATACATCACCCTCTACCTACTTTCGATTCACTCCTGACGGACCATCTACCTCCCTTTGACGAAAATAAATTTTCTTTCCGACGGTCCCATCATCCTACACACCAACATCGCATGCGACCTTCCCAACCCGGTCCCGAAACCCTCTTCACAAGCTCTACGCCCAGTCTCATTAACGACAGCTATGATGAAGCTGCTACCCCTCAATCTGCGAGAACCGCCGCCTCATGTCTCTGGCCCGACAACAGTCCTCGGATGTCCAACCTCTTACTTCCATGCACCGACCTTAACGCTGTACCTCCAGACCATATGGACTTTCAGCCTGATCGCTCCGTGGTCAGATATGTACCGAACGGCTTACCCAGTCTCCAAAGCATCCCCTTGTACGACGATGAAGACGTAGAGGACATTGTTCCTGAGCCAGGCGCCGAATCTTGGCTCATCCCCGTGGGCTCACCTACAGCCTCGGACTCATCATCGTCATCCGGTGGTTCATGGGTCCGGTCTTTCAGCTCGACAATGCATAGTCAACCGAAACTGCACTTCGACAGCGAGGAAATGCTTATGCTGCGATTTGATACGCAAACCTGTGGTATTCTCTCGATCAAAGATGGGCCGAATGAGAATCCATGGAGGATGATGCTTTGGCCGCTGGCAAGGAAGGAAGGAAGTGGAGCGTTGCGTCATGCCATCACATCACTGACTGCGTTCCATGCCTCGAAGGACAACTCCAGGTTGAGGATCAAGGGCATCGAACATATGAACCAAAGTCTGCTGCTGCTTTCTCATCGAATGTCGTCCATGGAACTGACTGCGTCGCTGGCGACAACATTGGTGCTGGCATTCTGCGAGTCATGGGATATTCTCATATCGACTGGCATCAAGCACTTGAACGGTGCAAGACAGCTCGTCGCACAAATCTTTACCAACTATAGGAAGGGTACGGTGAGTCCGGAAAATGAGCCACAGCTAGGGTTTCTTTGCAGGACGTGGGTTTATATGGACGTCATTGCTCGTTTGACTTCATTTGAGTGCGACGACTCGACGGATTTCGACATTCTTTCTTCTCCTTTGTGTCAGCCTTCGACTGTCAAATACGATGTAGATCCCTTGATGGGCTGCGCCAGCACACTTTTCCCAATCATCGGTCGAGCCGCAAACCTGATACGTAGAGTCCGGGAAAGAACTCAGCCTAATTGGCTGCAAAATATCTCCGAAGCCAGGGAGTTGAAGTCCAGTTTGGAAAAGTGGATGGCCCCGACGCTGTTTGAGCCTCCCGAGGATCAATCGACGGAGGTGGAACAGGCCTTGCGCACAGCTGAAGCGTACCGAGGCGCAACCCTTCTGTACCTTCTCCAAGCCGTCCCCGAAACGTCATACGACTGCGTGAAAGAGACAATTGCCGCACTTGCGCATGACGTACTCATGAATATTGCCAACGTCCCGGTGTCGTCAGGAACAGTCATCATACACATCTTCCCCCTCCTGGCGGCCAGCTGCGAGGCAGTCGATCCCGAAAGCCGTACCTTCGTCACCGAGAGATGGCAGGCAATGATGCAGCGCATGAAGATCCAGAACCTCGACAGATGCTTGGATGTGGTCAAGGAGGTGTGGGATCGTCGGGACAACGCCCAGCTGGAGACCCAGCGCCGTAAGGCTCGAGCGGCGGCTTCGATGTGTCAGACGGGCTACATGCCCGCCGCGATCGTGAAGAGAAGATGTAGCACTGGCGGAGGCATTGTATCAGACGTATCAGGAGATGGCAAACGAAGGGCGATTCAGAGCACGATGGAATCGTGTTCATCAACGTTGACGCCGGGGTTTCTACGGCGAGATTCGACGACATCCAGCAGCACGCTTGAGCCCGAATTGACTGTCCGTGGGCGACAGCATTGGGCTGGTGTGATGAAGGATCTCCAGTGGGAAGGTGAGCCAACGTGTTGTGTGGAATTTTCTCATTGCTGACGCGAAGCAGTCCTTATCGGTTAGAGGTCCAAGTGCTGGCACTCTCTTTCAATTCTCCATTTCATTATCTTTCCTCATCACCACGATTCTTGACTTGCTTCAAGACTCACTCTGCTGCCATTGAGCGTAACGACGACGGATATCCTTGGACCTGTTTCCGGCTTGGGAAGTGTCTTTCTTCTGTGCTACGAGGCGTTGTGGGGTGGGGTGTATGGAGTCAAAAGGATCATGTCTTTGGGTGCCATGGCCAGGGAGGGTATCGGGACTACTGGAGTTATAAGCTGTATCGGTCATGTTTTGCCATCTACAACAGGCTATCTATCTAAATATCATCGAGATCATCCAAGCCTTAGCGTGGGGATACGGTCCCTTGCATTGGTCTTCTATAAGCGAAGCTATCCACGCTTTCTCGCTTGGAGCATAGTATGTCTTGTAAACTATTCATGTGGTATATCAGGGAGGATCTATGGACCCATTGTAGTAGGAGTATGGACTGTCAGATTGCTTGGCAATAGCTATCGATAAGCTATCTAAAAGAGGAAAAGATTTCCCCAGTATTAACCTCACTCGCTGGTTGACCCACATCATCTGCGAAATATCAATGGCCACCAATGGCCATAGTCATCAGTGGGCAGTCATATCTTGGCTCTGCCCCGCCGCCAGGACGGACCGTAGAATACCTCGAATCACTCTCTTGCGAGCACCCCACTACGCTGTTCCTCATGCAGTCAACCTATCCGCCTCCGCTCAGGATGATGAGCAAGCCTCCCTTGAGCTACATCGGCTGAACTACTGTTGATATCAAGACCATCTACGTCTTCATACCCTTGCTGCCTCATCCTTTCAATACCTACACAATACACTACGAGGACCACTTCTCTAGCAAACTCAACAGCACAAACACCACATCGAAAGGTATGCCCTCACTCCCTTCATCTCCCATTCCCTCCACTTTTCCCCTCCATCCACTCACTACTCACTACTCGCTACCATCATCACACTTACACCGCACCCTCCTTCCCCCAAATATCCAGCAACAACCAGCTAACTCCAACACCCTCGGTCCTCAGCCCCCCTCCAAAACCCATCACTCCAACCCCACATCCAAAAAATGTCTTCAGAACCCACCACAAAGTCCCCAATAACCTTCAACCACTACGCCAACGCCCAGACCGAATTCACAAAAACCCTCCCTCTAATCGCCAACGACAACGCCTTCTTGGGCGACGTCTTCTCCTCGTACGCAACCCCCTCCCCACTCCCTGCCCCACCATCCCCCCATATCACTCTCTCCCACCGCCCCCAAGACCCCCACTAACCCCCTCCAACAGAGAAAACGGCCCCTCCCACCCCACCGCCCCCATCTCCGCCGGCTTCTACCGCCTCGACCCCGGCACCCCCCTCATCTACACCTACACCTACGACGAGATGAAGATCATCGTGGACGGCGACTTCGAGATCAGCGATGAGAGCGGACAGAGCGTGCGCGCGGGGAAGGGGGATGTGATTTTCTTTCCGAAGGGGAGTGTTATTACGTTTAAGACGGAGAAGGGGGGGTTGGGGTTTTTCTGTGGGCAGAGGGCTAAGGGGGGGGCGTGAGATGTGGGCGTGAGGAAGGGGTGGGGTGAGGGAAGGGGGAAGTAGGGGAGGGGGTAACACTTGGCGTTTGGTTGGGGAGATGAAATGAACTCTCCCAGCTCATCCCACCCCCTTCACGTACCACCTCCATCCCTCCTCGCTTACATTACATCCCTAACACATTCCACGTCATACACACCCCACCCCCGTCCCACCTATACCCCATACCATACAAACACCTCCCCCCCTCCCCACCTCATCCCCTTTCCCTTCCCCTTCCCCTCTCTTACTTCCCCAACCCCTCCCACTCCTCCCACCAAAACTCCCCTATCCCCTATTCCCCCATTCCCACCACCCCCATAAATCAACTCATCCCTCCATAC
>JAABUP010001466.1_pt1 | contig 49564 bp, 43 predicted proteins | sample 5559201 | NCBI WGS metagenome assembly JAABUP01 (sample SAMN10711887, study PRJNA513373) | rock metagenome | isolation source: Antarctica rocks | place: Antarctica | reverse complement strand
ATAGCCTCCCGTATCAACAAGGCAAGCCGCGGCCGATCCAAAAATGTCCTTGTGATAAGGGCGACAGTGACAGAGCAACTCCCATCGATATGTGCGTAGAGCGGGACTTCGACAGCCTCATGCAGTTGGAGTACGCGAATCCTTATTGTTCAGTCCTAATGCGATGTTGAATGGAATAGTAGCTGCCGATGACGCGGATGTTAACGACAAGAGAAAGGAGGTGATGCAGCGGATGGAGGTTTTGCCCGAGAAACTGGGTACGGAGTGGGTGAAGATGAGGATTAGGAGAAGGCTGACGAAAGATGGAGGAAGAAGTCTTATGGCCGTATAATGAGAGCTTCAGCATCATTGACGCATACGTGACGAAAGAGCCTTCATGTTATCGGCCAATGACCAAACCTAGGAACAAGTCGCTGCCCTTGCCTTCACACGAGAGCTACGCTATCCGTGAAAAGAGTCATGATCCCCGTGATTGTGAATTTTCCTATTTTGGACTAGCGCGTCTCGGAATGGTCCGAGATATTCTGTTCAGTGGCAATTCAATCAGTGTAGAGCTGGGTTGTCAGAAGAGTGAGCGAGTGAGGAACATGACGCTGCCTGTTGGATAGATTGAAGGAGGTCGCTAAGGGTCGTCGGTGTGACAGTCTCTTCCACCATCCGAATAGATTCATGGATATACTAGTTCCTTTTCCAAAAGTCCTCTTGTCGGATCTATAGTCTGGCCTCCATTAGAGAGAAGGTGATCTGCCAGTACTGTCTCCCTCTGCCAATCCACCGAACGATTTTTGACTTCGCTGGCATCAACCAGCTGACGTGCGAACCACCAAGTCAAGATCACAGTATCTTTCGCAGTGTTCGCGACGGGCGTGTTCTGAACTCACTGATCGGTAGACTACGAAACGTTTATGAGAGTGACTGACCTTCTCGTGGTGGCAGTCAAACGCGACTTCCTGGGTATCTGACACCGTCACATTAAACCATTGTTGAAGTAACTGGAGTCTTGAATCAGCTCTCAATCCGGAGCACGCGCATTAGGCCTGACCAACCAAAAACGTAGAATGAGGCGAACCAGCGGTCCATATCGTATCGCAGCAGACTACCACGTTTTTCGACGATGTCGAAAATGGCCAGTTGCCAACGTCCGGTATTATAGAAAGGCAACAGGTGATAACGACGTTGCCGTCTTTGGCTTCGCTGGAAGCGGGGGACCAAGAGTCGGCACCGTTCGGATCGTCGAATCGAGTACTCGGCCACAGGTTACACTGGCCAACGATGTTATTCAGCTGCTGGCCTTCTGTAGCCTGTCGGAAAGAAAAGGCTAGGAGAGTGTCCAGATCCGGCCCCGAACACGCATCCCCTGCCCAGACACCATATTCCAATCAGGACATGATAGGTACAGTGCTTCCCAGCGCACTCAGGTCTGACAGCGGAGATGGTAGCCAGCTCGGCGGGCGACTCATCGCTGGTTCTGTATGTGATACGTGGTCCTGGAATCCTTCCTTCACCATATCGTTTGCAGCAGCGAGCACGTCCCTGAATTCCGGCTCTCGTTCTTCCGCAAGCCTCAGAAAATTGTTGAATTCCGAACTCTTCATATCTCGCAGCCTGAACAGAGATAGATCAGCCAGTGAAGAAGAGACCTGTATTGCCCACGGCGGGTGCCAGGGCTTATGGTCTTATACTTGCCTGCGGTTGGTCACTTCATCCGGCACAAGCAGCAAGATCCCAGTCCCAAATCGATTGATGAGTTCGAACCAAGGTCTGCCTGCCTTCTGCCAATTATTCACGCGTGTGGAGTCTTTTTTTCGATCCCGTTCCCCAGTCGACTGACAGAAGACAAGCTCGGTGAAGATTTCCTTGATTGCTCCGCTCTTACTCCGAAGCCGTGATTGGGACCCGTGAGGATGCTGGGAGGGATGTCGGTCCAGCTCCTGTAAAAGAACGTGTGATTTGGTACGTGCAGCACGATAGGCGCAGTAAAAGTCCGCGAGGGCCATTCGATGGCAAATGCGTGACAGGTGCTCGTTGAAGATACTACCCTCAATGTCTCGGACCAGGTTTGCAGTCACCTGAATAATCCGGGCTGGTGGGGTATCGATCTGCATGGGTGTTCTGCTGTGGAGGCTCTGAGCAAGAGCGCGCGCGTGATACGGCCTCGCCTTCAGCTCTTGGATGGTCTCCCGTATGTCCGCTACCGTATTCGTTCGCCCAATTTGATTGACCAAAGCGACGAGAGGTCCGGGACTTGTACGATCCGCAGCGGCGGATAATTCACGAGATGTCGATGCTTTTCTCTTTGTCCCCTTTTGCGTCTTTGTAGTTGTCTTGTGATCTTCTGCTGATTGGGCTTTGTTGGGTCCCCCCGGTTTGGCCGGGGTTCGACCTCAGCCTCCTCTTTGTCCATGATAGATCTTCTTCTGGCGTTTCGGATATCGGTGCCTCCGTTAACTGCAGGGCGGAATGATCGTCACCGACTGACCTCAACCCATCAGGGCTTTTGGAAATCGTGTGTTGTGGATCAGTAGGCCCGCCCGCCTCCCTCCCAGATTCGGAGTCGGAGTCGTCTTGAAGGTCGGAGCGTCGGCGCGAACCTGTTCCAGCCAAGAACGACTCATCTCGAGAGTTGTCAATAAGTGGAGAGGTCCTCATTGGCGACGAAGGCAGAAGGGACGACCTAGAGGAGAATGACTGAAGAGACGATAAAGGCTAGGAGGACGCTCTGCTCGCCGAGACCGCATTGGTGGTGCTCACAGAGCCAGCGATATCCTGCTGGGCTGATTCAAATGACGATGAGCCGTGTCCGCAGACAGGGGCGTCATTGGTCCGATCCTGTGCATTATGGTCAACGGCGCTGACGGGGGGCTGCTATACTATTTGTCAGCCTATCATCCTCAGGGTTCCAGGAAGTCCAAGACCTCTAATGCTCTGGAAGCAGCGGAGAATCACGCCAGCTTTGCACCGACGAGAGGTGGTGGTTGGGTAAGTTATAACAAGCGTCGCGTCTCACCAGAGCTCCAGGCTGCCCCGAAGTTATCTCCCCAAAAGCGGGGACTGCAGGGCTGCAGGGGGCCGTCCAGCAGCCGCCTTGAGCCGCATCGATTAAACGCAGGCTACGTTGGATACGGCGTGAACGTACGCCGATCAACCCTACTCCATGCGAGTGTTGCTGGGACAGCTGATCGATAAAGCCTACAAAGATCTTCTCAAGGCTGAACATAACTATTTGGGATGCAGTGGGAAGATCCAGACTCCGCAATCGCGATGTCGCGGCGGTTCGATATATTTCAGGGACTTTCGATCGCCTTCGATCGCCTTCGACACTGTCTCTCATGACAGTGGTTATAGATAATAAGCAGAAGAACCTAGGGGCTTCAACTTCATGCAACACTTGAAACAATGCTTCCCATGCATCATATCTTGCATTCTTTTTGAAGTTCAACCTCCACCATCCTTCGTTTCGACACCAAGAGGTTTTGGACACCTCGGAATGAAGGCGCAAGATTCTCCAAGTTGACGCTTCCGGAGCCAATAAGAGCTCTAGCCCTGATCCATCTTGCCCTTAGGGAATCCCATTGGATGGTAAACGGGGTCGTGGCGCCAGAATCGAGGGTCCATTCCAAGAACCGTGAGTCATTAAGGTCAGACAAAAGTTAGCCTACCCTTCGAGACTTGGACTAGAAAATCTGAACAGATTACAGTCGGTCTGAAAACCGCCTCAGTTCTATCATTATGGCGTCTGAATATGATGGCCACCTTGGGGATCCTGTACTGTTGACGAAGATGGATAAGCTGCGTGAGAAAGGGATCAGCGAGTACATTCCGCTGCCGCAAGTAAGGCTGTCTAGCTTTTACGTATTCCACAATACTTACGATTCTTCCACAGCTTGTCGTCGTGGGCGATCAATCCAGTGGAAAGTCCTCCGTCTTGGAAGGCCTCACTGAGCTTCCCTTCCCTCGTGATAGCACTTTGTGCACACGCTTTGCGACACAGATTGTCTTCCGGAGGGCAGAGCAGGAGAGCGTTTCGGTTTCTATCATCCCATCTCCATCAAGTGATGCTGCCCGAGAGGAAAGATTGAAAGGTTTCAAAGATGACGGCTTGAAGGCTTTCTCGGCGGATGACTTCAAACGCATGCTTGAAAAGGTATGCTGCCCTACCCGCTCTGTGTATCGGCTTGATGCTGGACTGAAGGATCAAAGGCCAGCGATGCGATGGGGATTCGTGCTTCTGGAAGTGACCCAACGGAGGGGCAGTCGACCTTTTCAGACGACGTCTTCAGAATCGAGCTATGCGGTCCCGCGAAGAACCACCTGAGCGTGATTGACGTACCTGGGATCTTTCGGACCACCACCGAGGGCCTGACAACCGAAGAGGATAAATTGCTGGTGAAGGGAATGGTACGTCGCTATATCGAAAATCCGCGAACTATCATACTTGCCGTACTACCGGCGAACGTCGATATTGCGACCACCGAAATCCTCGATATGGCGGCAAAGGTCGATCCGTTGGGGCAACGAACATTGGGAATCCTCACCAAGCCCGACCTAGTTGATAAAGGAGCAGAGCAAGACATCATAGAACTAGTTCGCGGCAGGAAGGATAAGCTGAAGCTCGGATACTCTGTCGTTCGAAACCGAGGGCAGCAGGACCGAAATGCCACTTTGGCAGAACGTCACTCGATGGAGTCGGAATTCTTCAAGGCAAAGCCTTGGTCGTCGCTAGACAAAGACCGCGTGGGCATTTCCACCCTTTCTCCACGGCTACGCGATCTCCTCGGCAGGATTACACGGCGCGAATTTCAACAGTCGTTCGGGAGATAACCAACAGGCTTTTGACCTGTGAAGAAGAGTTGCGTGACCTCGGACCCAGCCGACAGACCCAGGAGCAACAACGAAGATATCTCCTAGGAATAGCTACCAGGTTCCAGGAGATCACCACATACGCGTTGGAAGCTCAGTATGGGCGTCACCAATTTCTGAAGGATGATAAAGACTTGAGACTTGCAACGCTGATAGTCGATTTCAATTCGGCTTTCTCTGAGGACCCTGAGAAAAGAGGTCAAGTGGTTAATTTTAGTGAGACCAAATTCTCTCCCAGTAAGGAATCTCGAAAGCTTAAAGCAATACGGTCTCAGAAGCTGAAATTGAAAGGATCTCCTCCGGAATTATTCAAAGACCAGAAGCTTGCTGAAGGCTCGGACACCGCAATGACCGCTCTCCTTGAATATCCAGAGTTAATTAACGTCGTACCGACTATTTCGACCTCGCCTCCCCCGCCATCAGAGGAGATAATGGAGTGGATTGAGCGTGAATACAAGTCGTCGAGGGGTTTCGAGCTGGGCACCTTCAATCCATCGATACTCCCAACCCTGTTTCAAGAATTGTCAGCGAAATGGGAAGATCTAGCAGGGATGTACGTCAGCAAAGTTGTAGCCTCGATTCACCGTTTCTGCAATATTCTCCTGGCACGGCTCTGCACTGAAGAACGGGTCATGACCTCGCTTTGGTCGTTGTTGATGGATCAACTTCTTCAAAGGTATCGCAGAATGGTCGAGCATGTCCAATTTCTCCCCAAATTGAGCGCTCGGGCACTCTGTTGACGACAAATCACTATTTCAGCGAGAACTTGGACAAATGCCGCTCCGAGCGTAGCGTTGAACAAGATGATGGCTTTTCCTTTCGCACGGGTAATGCCACGCAGAGGACTCACGTTGGCAACATGGAACACACCGTCAGAGACATCCATGACATCCTAAAATCTTACTATAAGGTTGCTCGAAAGCGATTTGTAGACAATATCTGCATGCAAGGAACAGATTACTACCTGATCACGGGACCTGACACCCCTCTTCGGGTCCTCTCGTCGGAGTTTGTCGTAGACCTATCGGTCGAGCAGCTGGAGGCGGTAGCTGGAGAAGACACTACGTCGATCCGACGACGCAAAGCAATCGAAAGAGAGATTGAAAGCTTGACGGAGGGTAGGAGGATTCTGACAACTCTCCGGTGACTGCAGGAATGGCGAGCTCACGAAAGCGAGGCGCTGGAGTTGACGCTGCGATAGATGGAAAGGCTGTGAAGAAAGGAAAGACGGGGGACGAGGTGATGTCTGGTCAGCAGGACTTTCTGCGGAACGATAGGCTGGTGGGGGAGATTCATCTTTTAGGTGGAGTGGGTAGACCATCGCTCTCAATGGTTGGAGGGTTGAAACCTTTGGAGATATGCATCATGAAAGCCCCGTGGTAGAAACAAAGTAACATGATACAAATTGCAGAAAGAAGACAATAAAGGGACTACTCATATCTGGGGAGAGATCCACCGGGTAAGCATATTAGAAAACTTAGAATAGCACAGAGTTAAGAGGGTGACGGTGGATGAACGAATCGTTGGTGCCCGCCACAACAGGACCGCGAACTGCCTCGACCGGAATTAGCAAGGAATCAGCGAATCGCGCTAAGCGATTACTGAATAAACTGCCGTGCGGCTGCACAGCAGAACCTCCGAGTTCAAGACGTGAGAATTACGCAAATATTGCAGACAGGCACGAAACTGTCGTTCGTTGCCCACGCGGATTCCGTTGTTCACCAACAAGCACTCACAATCCTCCTTGAAAGCCAACCCGAGGTCATCGTCTGCCTTGAGAATTTCGACTAGATTTGCCCAAGACGGCAGGTTCGTAGAAGCGTCAACGATATCGCCCATGCAAATTATGTCTTGCTTGCTGGCATCGTTAGCGCGCATCAAATGAAAGACCATTGGGAAAACCGAAGTCCCGTCGCTAGTTTCCAGTCGCCGTTCTAGTGGCATGGCCATCAAAGCGTCGTCGGAGGTGGCGGGCCGGGTTGATGATCCCAAATCAGCAATCTCTCGATCCATCGCGTCACCTGGGCCCGTGGCAGTGTCCTGATCTGCAGCGACTTTGCAGTGTGGTCCTATCGATGCTTCGGTTACCATCGCTGCCACACTTGACTCGGTCAAGCCAGAAAGGGATACGCCCGCCGTCGAGTCCGCAGGAACGTTTCTTCGTAAACAACCTAGGCGGCCTTCAAGATCTTGCCTGGCCGTTGCCTCCATCATCTTGCTCAACTCCGTTGCGATGGCTTTGTATCGCTTATAGATACGTGAATCAGCCGCTGGTGGAATCATCCATGAAAGATACAACTTTTGGTGGCAGGACGAAACGTCAAAGGATTCAGGATGGGTTGCGAGGAACATACGACAGAGGTAGCATGATTTCTTGCTCACTCCTAGGAAGCGAAAGGAGGGCGTATGTTCTTGATTATAGTCGTAGAAGCTCACAAGTTGCATCTCAGCATGAACTGTCAGGTTGAGCGAGCTCTTCGGAAATAAGCCTCTGGGTCATCCGTGTTCCAGACCCTGGCAAGACAGGAAAGGTAGTCCTTTTCACGGCCCCCGACTACTCTCCGTAGAACGCAAGTAAGAGGCACTTCATCCTGGACCGCAAATCGCGTTTTCGGCGGCGCCATTACCGTTTCAACAGTCATAGGATTGAACAAAGAAGGGAATTCAGAAACAAGTTGAACCAGAGCCTTGGAGGCAATACCATACCGGCCCAACTTGAATACTATATAGATCCACCGAGGGAGTGGTTGGGCTGCGGTGGAAAATGCAGCTTTCAGAAACTCAATATGATGTCGTTTGGCATCCTGGGCCCACCGTATGTGACGGACCAGGATCTCAGATTCCGGATCGGAAGCCAGGTCCTTGATTGAGAATATCTGTCCGTACCAATCCAAGAACTGTTGAAGCGCTGGACTGATAGTATGGGATGTGGACATGGAGGATTGCATCACACGTAACTGCACGGCTGAGATGGACTGCTCAAAGATGCCTTTGGTGGTGCAGAGATCCTTGAAATAGTGTCGTATCTTTACCATGTCGAGTCGTAGGATTCTGATTAGGATTTCGGTGTATGTATCCTGTATATTAAACTCTGTCGACAACCACATCAGTACGTATGCACGCTTTTTCGTAACAGCGCAATAGGATAGAAGTATACCTCCACTTGCGACACGATTGAGCACATTCACCAGCTCTCGGAGTTGACCAAGTGTATTTTCACGTACCCCGGAATTGCTAGCAATCCGAACAATTGTCCCTTGCGGTAGCCCTTCTTCAAGGCATGCTGCCGACACGCTGTCGCCACCCTTTTTCGTAGCACATATAAGAGCAAAAGAGTCGAGGAACTTCCGTTTAAGCAGACGTTCTCTTGGTGTTTCAATATCATGGAGATCTTGATCAAGACCATACCCAGTAGGTTCCCCACGTACAGGGTCGAGCGTGTGGAGGAGAACCGCAGCTTGGATAAATCGATCCCGAGCATGGCCAGTTATTCCGAGGGGAGTCATCTCTCCCAAGAGTTTCAGCTATCAGATACTCAAGACGACAACCACATTGTTCAAAAGTGGAAGAAGAAGCACAACTTGAAGCAGTTTTTCAATGTTGCTACGTCGCCAGATCTAGCTCCAATTGAGAATTGCTTTTTATCCATAAAGCAATGGCTTCGTAAGCATCCTATTACGAACGAGGAAACATTGCAACGTTTGATGAAAGAAGGATGAAGCGAGGAGCACACATCGCAATCGTATATGAACGATCAAATATTGAGTATGCCTATATGTCTACGTGATTCCGTAAAAGCAGGAGGACCAATTACGGGGTGGAAATCTGTATACACTAAGGAATGACTGAATTAGGATTAGTGTCGTTTTTTGATCACAGGGAGCCAGGGTGCTAGCACTTACGTACGTTAAGCAACTCCCCAACAATATCGTTGATTACATGTTAATCTTCCTGACTTTAAACGCCGTGCCTTTCAACCCCGAACCTGCGGCTATGGAGCACAGTAATCTTCTAGCAAACAATGGTTGAAGGACACACGCTTCCAATAGGGAGAGCCTGCTAGCAGTCCTTGGCCCAGGTAATCTAGACTTCCGTGGTAAGCCAACAAAGACCAACGCTCTTACTTTACTTCACGGCGTGGAACCTTAGACTAAGAATGCTTCGGATTTAGGGAGGTTTGTTCGAACTATGCTTCAGCATCATTTCAACTGGGCCATTCTGGACAATGCCAAGTTATCTTACGTCCTTAGCCGTCTCCGCAACTTCACCGCTTCTGTGACCAGCTACGTGCACGAGCACCCGTGGGAAACGGCTTTCGCTCTTCTTAGCATTCTCGGCATAACGATCGTTCCTGTTATACTACCCGCAATAGGCTTCTCTGCCATAGGACCGGTCGCTGAAAGTATAGCGGCTGCGTGGCAATCCTCGATCGGAATCGTGGCTGCCGGAACCCCTTTTGCTTTCTTGCAAGGTGCCGCTATGGGTGGAGCGGCAGCGGGTGTGTTCTATGGTGCTGGATTTGCAGGTTTGGCTGTATTGGCGGGTAAGAAAGCTGTTGACTGGGCGATCGGATGGTGGCATAGGGAATAGCGACGAGGTGAGGGAGGCCTAGGCAATGAATCTGGCTTGATATTATGAATAACGCGGTTTAGGGGGATGAACACTGATAAAGATTGAAATTCAATACTGGGCAAGAAGGTTCCAGTCTATCTGCTGCGAAGCCCGCGATCAGCCGTCTTTAGAATAGATCCACAACCGCTATGGGGTGCGTAGTGAAGGCTATTTTGTACCCTACAGGATGGAGAGAACGCGAGCAGTGAGGAGCCCGTCCCCTCCGAGTTCGTTTCTTCTTGTCAGTATTCAAAGGTCTACTAAGTTTGTATATGCCTTGCTTAAGCCATTTTCCGAGCCGCACTCAGTTCCCGTAAAAGATGCCTCAGTACTACTCCTGGCCCTAGCTGATCCTTCTTATAAATCTAGTCCTGGCTATAGCTATAACTACTCAACTCCTTTATTGTATTGAACGTCTGCACCGCTCCCCTCTCTCCATGCCTGGCCCACTGGATAAGGTCAACAATGTTAACATGTCGACCGCTTATAACCTGTAATATGTCCCAACATCGTATTAGCCTATCTACATGGTGTTCCTTTGTGTATATATGAGAATGGCTTGGTTACATAAACTTACCGATCGACATTCTTCACATGTGAGTGGAAGAGGTATGATTCCCAAAGCCCTGCAGAGAGCATGCCATGATTTCAAATCATCCTCGGTGCCAAACCAGAGGTTGAACTCGTGCATCAGCGCTACCTCGTATCGTGCTTGAACTTCTTGTCTATACTTCCTCCAGGTGCTTGGCCGGTGGCCATCCCAGTCATGCCATCTCCAAAGATTGGCCCGGAGATTCTTGTATGATGTGGCGGGCGGTATGCATGCATTGTAGGGGAACTTAGAGAAGCTGTCGAAGAACTGATCAAGTGGGTTGTCGGCAATAGACGGTATGCTAGATTTCGATACGGGGTAGTGATGACCTTAAGTCTGGTGAATGTCAAATTCAGTACTGTAGTGGGGATAGGTCCAGAGGCATGCTGTGGGTTTCGGCTTTGACGTATTGTCGAATAGTAAGTCCAACGCCCCCAAAGCTTTGGTGTCGTACACTGATATCAGGAGTCCAGCGTCACTGCTTTGTTGCACAATCAGAAAAGTCGATACCTGAGAATGTAGTATCACATCTGAAGCCTGCAGTGCTTCTGGCTTCCACTTTGGCCCTTGTAGGTCCCTCCTATCCTGATCTGTCGAACCGTAGGGCCTGGAATCCTGAATGAACATACTAGCCTCTTGATATGTGCTTCACAGATAAGATGAGCGGGCCCTGAGGCAGGCGCCATGTACAAGTTGCACAAGGTACATTTCCACAGAAGATCGTTAGAAATACTAGATACTGCCATGTATTCTGGAAGTTCATCCGTGTTATGTACAGCGTACGTGTTTATTTTAGAAGTTGTCGGAGAACCTTGGACCAGGCTTACTCTGTGACTGGCTGGCAATGCTGCATCCACCTTGGCTTTTTCAGTATTGTTTGTAATAATTCGTGGTGACCTCCTCTTAGCTTTGCTATCTGTATAGATCTGTTTATAGTCTGCGCTTCCGGTCGTGTTACGATCTTGCTGGGCTTGAGCTGCATGACGCTTGCCGTTAAGATGGGCCTTCTTGCTTTGCTCCTGCATTGTAAGAGCGCAGGTGGAACAGGTCCAAGATGCCATCCTCCTATGATGGACTACGACTCGCCGTAGTTGCATTCATGGTGGAGAGACACGTACAACTGATAAACGATCTTGAGTCTATTCGAATGATATAGAACAGTAACGAGGGACGCATCCCAGCAAGTAATGTTCGTCACAATTATTTGACGGTGCTTGCAGGGTCATCAAGGCTTCCACTAATTAGGCGGATGCTTCCAGGATTCGGCACAACGTCTAAAGCGGGGACTTATAAGTGTTAGGAAGAGCATCAAAAAATGAAGGGTAAAAGACTTCGCTGGTCCATGCGACTGCATAAAAGACTCGGATAGTCGACGCCACCACAAAAAGACTCGGATAGTCTCAATGCCGACACTAATTCTTTGTCTACTAAGGTAGACACGTCGCTGCCGCCAAGATCCTGGGTGTTTACATCCACAATTTGACGCATTTCGACCTCGCTGCCATCCCCACCACCACCCATACACAATTGCACCTCACTGTCACCAACATCACAATGTCTGCTTTGTCGGAGCTGTCTGTCCCCTGTTGAAGGACATGTGGTCCAGCCAAACAGCTGAATTCACATGATCAATCTACAGACCCGAACCTGCTCCTGTTGCCGTTATCAGAAGAACGACATACCCTGTGGCCATGCAATGGCCTGTATCTTTGCCCTGAGGCAGTCCCTTGAGGCCTACCTCCCCCCCATCCTTTCAGTGGCAGTCTGGACTGCCACCTACGTCGAGGCAATGCCAGCAGTCGACGTCAGCAACCTCCGTCCCGTCGGCATGGAGTGCAACCCTCCACATACTCGTGTGCCTTGTGGGAGGCCTAGGAAGGAGCGAATTCGGGTGGAGGATACACGTGCCCCACGGGGGCTGCACCAGAAGGATATGGGGGAGGATGGAGGGGTTCTGGGGCAAAATGCAGTCCTACATCGCTGCAGCACATGTCATGAGGTAGGGCATAATGCTTCTACATGCCGTAGGCCTCATAATTAGTACTAGAATTAGTCTACAAATTCAAATATCTGACCACATGCAAATTCCTATTGCTTGTTTACTTTTCTAATGCCTATTTACATTAAGGACGCGTTGACGCGCTGACTATGAAAGTCTTTTAATGGTGGCGTCGACTATCCGAGTCTTTTATGCAGTCGCATGGACCAGCGAAGTCTTTTACCCTTATTTTTATACTATATTGGGTCTAGTGTAGAAGGCTAGAATATTCGGCCTGGTGGCTAGGTACCTACGAATCGTACCTATGTGAGGTACAAATCGGCACGTGACATGGTCTCGGATTTCACTCGCGTCTGATCCATGACCTACTGTCTCCACACTGATCTTGAATACTTAGGTAAAACATTGGTCAGGGTAGGAAGGGCCATGGCACTACCCACAGAAAACATAGAAGTGTATCTGAGTATAGACTATGGGAGTACCAGTTTTGCTGCTGCATACAAATTGAAAGGTCAGGAGGGGGAACCGAAGGTGCTTATGTATTCATCAGACGCAGTGGTTCCTAACAGTCGAAAAGCTCTTGATGAGTTGATAGCCACCGTGTCTGTTAGTTCTATAAAAGCAGATCCTGAGTACATTGTTGATGAACCAGGTGGAGTGTTGAACACAGCAGTCTTCACATCTCTCAAGCTTCTACTTGATGAATCCTTAGGAGCTAAGACTTATAATGACTGGTTCAATAAGCAATTCAAAGGTTTGAATTTGGAAAGGAGCTCCGCTGGTTTATCCGAAGTTACTCGGGATAAATTGCTACAGGCCCCCTTCAAGCGGATTTTCAAGTGGATCCGTGAAGTTCTCAAGAAGAGATATTCTGCCCGTGTTGAAATCACCATACATTTACTGGTCAGACATTCAGTTCATTGAAGCATCAATTCGAAACATAAGCTCAGAGAACTTGCTACTGAGGCTGAGCATGAGGAGAAGATCAGCTTAACTGTTGTGCTGATCAATGAAGCCCGGGCAGCCTTCGCAAGGATCATTGACTTGGATTTGGTCAAGGTCACTTCCCATTGAAAAGCCACCTTTCTGACACTGTCTACTAGGTTCAGAAAGAAACAACAGTTCTTTTAGTTGATACTGGTGAAACCACATCTGTATGTCTAAAACCGTACGCTGGTAAGGAGAGATGTCTTACCGTCATGCATAGGATGTCTACAGCGCCCTCTGAGATGGCGAAAATGTGAAGCAGCTGGTAGCAGCACAAGGTTTATATTATTGTTCTCTCTAAAAGCTGGCGATACATTCTGACCTCCATAGGTATAACTGCGGGAGGCAGAACCATAGGAGACCTCTTTCGTAAATATGCGACAGAGAAAAACCCATCAATATCCGAAAAATCCCTCGACAACATGTTGCGCTCAAATGGTGACTTTGAAAGGCATAAACAGCAATTCAACGTTGAGTCGGAATGTCCCGAGTTCGAGGTTGGGTGCGGCGAACAAAGTATAGGAGTAACCGGGTCAGTATGTGACCTATTGGACCACTGGCTTCCGATACTGATTGACGCTGAATATTCAGTGCTCTCATGCAGGGATGGTTTGATAACCTGATCAAAACTGTAGAAGACATGATCAAGAAACAGCTGAAAGAGGTTACGCGGCTAGGAAAACAAGTTACAAAAGTAATGTTGATTGGCGGTCCAGCTTCCAATGACTACTTTTTCCAGAAGCTACAAGGAAAATCTTTTGGCGTGCCGGTGGATTCATTACCGAAAATGTATTTGTCCGTCCTCCTTTATTCTGGACCATTTTCTAACAGAACTACAGGCATCAAGATGAGGCTCATCTCATTGTTGCAAAGGGCCTACTTTCTACACACTCCTTGAAGTTGACGACTGCGGTAGCTGATGTGAGCTTGGGTGTTCTGTTTACTTCAAAACTCCAGCCCAATGAGGTTGAAGAGGGTGACGATGAAGAATCGCGTACAGCAAATATCCTTCTTTTCATTCATCAGGTTCGTCCCAAACACCAGTCTAGGCAAAGTTTCATAGAGCTAATCTGTTTATAATCTGTTTCAGGGGGACAAACTCCCAACAGGTCAACGGACAGTCTTCCTGAATTTTGAGCTGCCTGAGCAGACAGTACTCAGCGACTCAATCGCAATTAGGGCACAACTGTACTCTTCAGAAGCAGGGGATCATGTGAAGGACAAGCCAGATGATCTACTTCTTGAAAGAAACACAAAAATCATTCAGCTCTCTGATGAATCGCGAAAAGCTGGTGAGTCAAGTAATGAATGTTCTACTTCTTCTGTTAAATATGAAAACATTTAGGTGTCTGACATGAAGGCACGCTTGTTGGCCAGGTCTTGTGAAGTCATCTCAAGAAAATACCAAAATCTCCAGAGAGCGAATTACGGCATGTGTGGCACGTCCTTGAACTATCGCAAACAGACAAGGAATTAAGTCTTGAAATGTACATCTATTTGCACGGAGAGCCTAGTCAAAAGCTGTTACAGAACCTGCCGGACTGCAATTTGAAGGATCTTGAACAATTCTTCAAAGTTAAAACCTTGTTGGTATTTGAAGCCACTTCTTTCAGAGCTGAAGGAAATAGCCTACTGAAGCTGAAAGAGTGAGTTCCCTGTTATGAAGAGAATCAGATTCACTAAAGCAGCCTCGCTGACTTTCTGTCGATAGAGCCAGCAAATTCAAGTCTTCGGCGCCTAGAAGTGGCAAGCCTGTGCCCGTGAACAAGTGAGTCCTCTTGTCATAAATATAGTCAAAACATTACGCATCACTGATCTTGCCGGACGTGAGCCAGAAATTCAAAACGGGGAATAGAAAAGCCTCACACATCTGAGAAGAGCAAGCGGCCCCAAAAGAAGAACTCCTTGAAGGAGTGGAGAGACATACTTGTCAGTCATCACATCAACGGTGCATTTTTATATCAATACTTAACATCTAGCTAGACAACACTCTATGGACCCGAAACCTTTCTGATATTAGGCAGTCACAAATTGAATCCAAAAGAAATACCTCTGCTCAGCCATACGCCAAGGGAAGCTGTAAATGAATTGATGGTACACAGGTTCTTGCAGTTCATCCTGTCAGATATGTTTGATAAACACCTGAAAGGCTCAGTAATCAGACTGTGCCCAGGCGTTGTGCTCACAGAGAAAGCGTGAGATGAAGACTACAAAGAGAGAGTGCGTGTTCCCTGTGCACGGTCGTCGGTGTTCTTGGTCGCTAACGACTGTGAGTGAGCAATAGGTGAAAGACTATCGTGTGGTCAAGTGCCTGGTAAAGGTAGAGGGGAATGAAGCAAATACCAAAATAACACATGAAAGAGGTGAACAACTACCTGCGGAATTCTTGGAAGATGGTATTATGACTGTTCTACCCTTCAACTATGGTCTATATTGAGCCATCATAGTTGAAAGAAAGGACGAGGCCCTTTTTGAGCTCTATGACATCACACTATATGGTTGTTTTGAGGCGTGGGCGCGACCAGTACGTGGAAAGTCCCGTTTCAAGCCATTGACTGACTTTCTTAGCTACACCGTCTCTTTCTTCAGAGGACGTCGGCGTTGACACTGACTGCAAAAGATGTACGCATTTCTTGAGCTATGAACTGAAATTCAACCGAATCGGTCAGCCACCACTCAAGTTCAATGGGGTTGCACTCTCGAAACCGCTGACAGTTCTTATCACATGATATATAGTCTGTCAGGTCAGGCTCTTCGAAACAAGGATTAACAGCTTCTTCATCGCTTGGGGTCAGGTTGAAGCCAAGATGATAACCAACTTCCAGAGTGAGAACTATCTTGCCAGAAGCTTGGAAAATCTCTTGTGCGTCAAATTCAACTCACTGCTGGTTCGTCAAGAAAGGGCACATATGGCGAATACGCTTGGTATTTCATTAGCATTCCTATTTAAATGGGCGAAAGGCAAGAGGTACCTGTGAACAATACGGTGGCGTTCTCTTAAGATTGTCAAGCTTTCACAGAGTAAGTACAAATTTCTCAAAACAATGCACCTGGTTCGGAGAAACGATAATTCAGTACTTGAAACCATGGTGTGAGTAATTCAGGGAGCACAACTTATAATCCTCACAGTGCGCCGAGAAGGTACAGAACCTGCCTCCAATGTACAAATAGAGGCTGTGGATACCAGGAATGAAGGGTTTGAAATGGTGATTTAGATTTCCGGGAATGTTTGAACAGAGGTTATGCGTGAAATTGAGAAGCTTGCATAGCCCTGGGCTGACAGGGATATCGCTTGCGTAAGGTGGGATTGTTTCTTTGCCTGTCAAGATCGTCTCATTGAATTCTTTGATTGTCTTTTCAAACCATCTTTTGCGACACGTTTTGCCAATTTCTTTGTAGCTTTGCAGCTCTGCTAGCGTGCTTTTGGCCCAGGTGATATCGCCTATTTGTCCGGCATTGGTTCCAGTCAAGTAATAGCCACTTTTCTTGTCAAACTTTTGTTGTGTCAGGGGAAATTCGAGAGCCCCGTCACTTGAGTCCCTTTCATCTTGAAGTCTATGTTGATATCAGTTTCCAAAGGAGGTCTATTCGGGAGAATGTTTCACACAGCATATTCGGCCTCTTAAAATGAAGATAGCCAAGATCCAAATACGTCTTCAAGCCATTTGCAATGGCATCAATCTGCTGAAACTGAGATTCTGTGATCTCAACCGAAGCCCACTCATTCTTCGGTGCCTCTTTCTGTTTTGCATATAGTTGAGCACATAACTGACTTGAGCACATCTCATGAGGATGCGGATTCATCTTGTTGAAATCGCAAGTACTTGAATGTTGGGTGAAAGGACTCTCACAGCTGAGTACATGTAAGGTGAGGTATGTATGAAAGATAGAAGTAGCTTAATATATTCGTGGGGTGCGGATAGGTAGCCTTCGTACCAGGTAACCTGGAAACTACTCGAGTAAAGCTAGCCATCATAGATAAGGTGTAAGCTATATGTTTCTGACTAGCCATATGAGGCATAAGTTACAAACCTATATCATGAAGGTGACAACTAGGTACACGTAACATAGACCACAGTCTTACGAGTCATAGACCACCCCTGATCGGGTAGTAATTACCGGAATTTAGTACGCGTGTTCGCGTTCCCGTGTCACACGTTGAGGATCTTATGCCTGTGATGCACCTTGCTGTCGTCCTCAACGGTGTTTTCTTCCTCATCTTGCACCTTGAGTGAGCCATCAATGCACCTCTACCCATAGATCCACGACTTCAAGTCGTGGATTCAACTATTATTTGCCCCTGAGGACGTCCTCAAGGTGCCCGTGGGCGAAAACGGGCCGAAAATTCAACGCAGCGAGACCTCTCAGCCTTGAAGTAGTGGGAGGGGGGGCCCACAGGGACGACAGTGAGGACGTGGAGGACGTGAAGGACGTGGAGGACGTGAAGAACGTGAAGGACGTGAAGGACGTGAAGAAGGGCGTCAGCGTGAGGGAGGACAGCACGGAGTCACAGAGCAGTCACAAGAGGTTCTCGGAGGTCAATTTGTGTTTTTCACTCAAATTCCTAGCATTACTCAAGTTTCTACACATACAATAGAACTAATAAAGTTGTTTCTAAGTCTAAAACATAAAAAAAAGTGTGTGAAAACGCGTTGTAGAAAGCCCCATAGAAATTTGTGTGTAAGTCTCCATTAGGTGTGGTCTATGACTAGTAAAGGCGTCTGGTACCAGATGTATCTGTCTGGGCCGATGCCGTACGTCCAAATCGAGATGACTGAGGTGTCTGAGCGCTTCGGCGATCATGCAACCTTCAGCTGGGGTTAGTAGCTTGCTAACAAATAGGATGAGGTGGATCTTTTGACGCTGAATATCAGCTGTCTCCTTAACGTCTTCATCCACGTGGTATACCACTGCCTCAAATCCGTATTGTTCCAAAGCGTCGACGTTGATGTAGAGGTGTTTCACCAGATTAAAATGGGCTAGGAAATTGCGCTTTGCAAATAGCTGTTGTAAGGTGATGAATGCCTTTCCCTCTGAGTAAGGGTTCATATGCAGATGAACGTTCTTTGTGCGGAGTTGAATCTTTTAGGCAATTGGCGGAGAAGGTCCGTTTTCCATTGCTGTAAGGGTGCGGTGATCTGAGCATTATCAAGCACATAGAAGCGAAGCCATCACATGAGCTCTAGATATTTAGAAATCTTTGAAAATCGAAGATCAGTAATAGCCCTCATCTTCTCCTTTTCAGTCATCAACTCAAGGGCATCAACGTGTTGTTCCAGTAAGGTAATGTTAGGGTATTCTAGATAAGACTTTTCAGACTCCAGCCTAGTTCACTGAATAGGCTAAAGACTTGGTGTAGGTGCTGAAGGTGGACCTCTAAAGTCGTCAAGAATATGACAATGTCGTCAACATAGGCTCAAACGAATGCGCAAAAGCCTCGGTGGATTCCATGATAGAAGAAAGCGGCACAATTCTAGACAGATTTCTTCATTTGATTGATAGTTTTCCGTTTCTACCGTCTCAATATCAGCTTGTACACTTGCAGACCGTCTCTCTTCAGATTATGGGAACTTGCTCAACAGAACTCAACATCAAACAACAAGAGCATCACAATAACCTTGACAGTAATGCGTCTTTGTCAATGAATAATCACATGCTTCGCAACCGAACGCCATCATCGTCTCAGTGTGCGGCGACGAATACGAATTTGAGCGGCTACTCTGTCTTAGCAAGGTATATAATAACACTGACCAAACCTCCTTTTTGCCTGCTCCTTCTTTCCTTTTCCTTTTCTTTATTTGTAGCTAAAAGCTAAGCATTGACAACTGACGGGAATTTAGGGTGAGATCGTACTGTGGTTAACATTAGTGGCATACACCCACTGCGCCTCTCTGCACTGGTCAACTAATGAAGTCTTAGCTCTAAGAAGAGCTTAGTTTTACCTCTGTCCTTGGCCCAATTCAATCTTCCCATCTCTGTCAAATGAGACTCATGCAATCAAGGCTACCAAGTTGATCAAACAAATGGTCGCTGCCGCTGCGGAACTCTTGGTCTGTGCTGCACCAGTGAACACCGACAGTGAAGACACTGAGACCGCCGTTCCTGAAGTCTGTGACAATCTGTCAGATTGCAGGAGAACACGAGTCACGGTTGCCTGTGACGCCACCGAAATTGTGGTGTCCAGAGCCGACAAAGTCCATGTGGTAGGGTGGGGATCGACTGAAGTCTGTATTTGGGTGCTGGACGGTGAAGAGGCGATGAATACCATTGACTCAGATGCTGTCAAAGTTGATGCAGCAGCAGATTGAATGATTGAGGGCGGTGGTGCGAGTGTGTTACTTGAAGTTGTAGCTGAAGTCTTGTTGGACAATAGGATTACAGAAGACGGCCCACCGCCGCGGATCAAAGACAATGTGTGTACTGAGGACACAGTGCCGGTTAAAACCAATGTATCTGAAAGAAGAAGAAAAGCTATGGTGGTATTATCGGTCAGGGTCTCTGTCAAGGTGGCTAGGCTTGTGACTATGGACAACTGAAAGGTTGTTTGGGTGACTGGGCCGAATTAGTCCATGAACTATCAACTATTTGATGCGGTCAATGCTTACCGGGGTAAGTAGTAGTCATCAGATACGTCGTGGCGATGGCAATATATGTAAAGCTCGTCTCGGCTACCGTGATATGAAGCGTGGTTGTGGTCAGGGAGACTGTGACCGAGCTCAATATCAGACTTCATTGGATGTCTGACTGACTGATCCTGATAGCAGTGTTGACTGTAGTGATTTCAATCTGAGTGGTTGTGATCTGACCAGAGGATTAACCAAGTGCGAAAACGACAAATGCTCCAAGGACTTACTCCTGTGATCTTGCTTGACGGGGTCTGAGCAAATGATGAAGGCACTGCCACAGTAGAAAGAGATGAGGTGCTAGTAAACGTGAAAGAAGACGTGAACGAAACTGTTATCAGCGATGAGGAGGAAGTTGTCGGTGAAGTGGACGGCGTCACAATCTCTGTTCTATTGTAAGACGTGACAGAAGAAAAGGTGTTCAGAAGAGAATGTGTGGCCGAGCAACCCGCCACGCAGCTGGTGAGTGTAATAGAGGACGTGGCCAAAGAGGTCGTCGTCCAAGTGGAACTTGAGCTGCTGTAGATGCGGATCACAGGACAAGTGGTGACCGTGGCGTAGGTCACATATGTCACCAAGACTGCTGTTTGCGAAGGCAGAGCACTATTATGTTAGCTCAAACCCAAAGGCTGTGCTGGCTCAGAATACCTACACTGACTGGGTGGTTGTGCTGTACAGCTCAAAGGCCGAGCTGGCCAAAGCTAAAGTACTGAGGGTTGCTCTGATCATGTTCATTAGCCCCCAAGTCAAAGCAACCAACTTGTAGCAAGAATCGGATATGAATGAAGCATAACGCATTTTGGGAAATCCCCTTGAACATGTAAGAGCACACGGCTGTAAGCACGGCTTTAAACCTGGACTGAGAGTCGAAAGAAACGAGGTATGTAATGCTTACACCACCCAGATCTAAGATTGAGGATAAGGAACTTTGACCTTGAGGTTTTGAATAGGTAATTCGCTCTTAAAGTTCAAGAAAGTCACATCAGAACAGCTCGGAATGATGTCTGAAAGGCGGTGTGTGACATACCAGATAATAGTACATAAACATTTTAATAATTAAGGTCCTTGGGTAAGCAGCACAGGAGTTTGCAACTTGCTTGCATCACTGCTACGCTAAGATCACGTATATCTTGACTTATGGTTAGTTTTTCTGGATCCCAGCTTTCTCACCCCACTCTTCTTTCCCCTGCCAGATTCTTGGGACTTGACGGGACAGGCACATCTGGCTGGACCATTAATTTGACACAGCCGCTCTTGGCTGTCCTGCAATTGCTGAGTTGCTTTTGGAAATCTTTGAGACCCTGCTGTATTCAAGATTAGCCGTGATTTCTTGTTGAAATCTTCGTAGTGGTTGGCTTAGCTTTCCTTGAAGTGCAGTGATGAAATGTTGTGGTATCCTTTGATCAGACTGTAGTCGAACGAATGTTTCGAGAAGTTCTCCGTTGTTGTGTCGCTTGTCTTTACGGGCTTGAAGCGTGCCCGGAGCCATCACAATGCTTTTCTTGATCTCTTTCTTTGCATGCCCCGTAAAAATCTTACACCGTTCTAGCTCATGGCGTTGTTGATCCTGTGCGCGCTGGTCAGATCGCTTTTGCAGCTTCAGAGCTGCTGCAATGATGGTCCTCTTCAATCCTCTCTTTGTCTGCGTTAGAAGCTCGAGGTAATCTGCAAGGGCGTCAACTTGCAGATTCGGCCTCTGGTGGAGTGTTACTGCCGGCCCAATCAGTCAGTCAACCAGTCACTAATCAATGAAGGAGGACATACAAGCCCATCATTTTCTGCCGCGGTGCACTCATGATCAGTCCGGGGACAAGAGCAAAGTAAAAGTGTTTGACCATATACCGAGTCTGCGAGAATCAGAAAGGCAGTAAAAGGTAATGCAGTGTTTTTGGACTGTTAGAAGATATGAGTGCGGATGATGGACCCTGATAAACAGGTACAAGTCTCAGTCACGGCGGTTACGTATGCTCACAAGGTTGAGTACCTGATGTGCCTGCAGGCAAAAGGTGTGCCTCAAGTGCCACTAGGCACAGTGGAGCTTATTGAAATTCAAAGTCAGCATGAGAGCGGCTAGGTCTTGAGCGATGAGTGGACAAAGACATCGTTCAGAAGCGCCGGATCTGCTCTCCTGACCCTTAATATCATATATGTCGCTTTACATGGAACCCTTTGATCCGAATACTACACAAGAATATATAGACAAAGGCATGACTTATTACATTGCTCCGCTTGTGACCCTCCCTCAAAGCCACTTTTATTGTGCTAGCCATGCCATCGTCCCAGCCGTCTTTGTTCTTCAAGTATCGCTGCGAAACGGCTAGTCTCAATGTCTGAACAGAAAGGCTAAAAACAGAATGTCATATGAGTTATGAGAAGTCGCTAAAACAAGATGCCCTCGCCCGTGGCATAGCGCTCATGGTGAACAGCTTGCAGGTTGCGTTACAGGGAGATGTCATCTTCAACACAGCCTCACTAAGTTCCGTAAGCCACTCTCGTCGCATGTTTCATTCTAGGCTAACTTATAATGGTTGTTATAGACACACGGCTTAGATGACGAGCTGCTTACTATACAACGAACTCTCGCTGAAAACCTAGGCAGTTCAGGCGGAAGCCCGAAGTGGAGACCTGTAGGTAAAAGAGTGAAACTTGACATGCCCAAGCACTCCCATGCAACGCCGTTAACGACCTCGCCAGTGTTGTAGAACTTTGACGTGGGGAAACAGGGCTTCGTTCAGGTACCTTACTACGTTTTTAATAAGGTAAGGTAACATACAAGTGCAAGCCGCTAATCACACAAATGCACGATTCTCAGAGTCATCATCGTTCATCATCATCGCGAGACATGGCCTCAGAAGTTCCTTCACATGTGTCTTCAATGCAACTTGACACGGTCTCCTCAGCTTCATAATAGGTCACAAGTTGAAGAGGGCCCGCTGCGACAAGCCACAAAGCACACAGCACAAAAAGTGCAGTCTGCACTATGCTGCGGTGTAGAAGCATCAGGCTCAAATTGAAACCGTAGTCCTTTGAGGAAGGATAGATTTGCCTGATCGGGATTGATAAATGCAGTTATACTAGGACTGAAAGGCGGAGGGCTATGTCTACTTACTGGTGCGCGCTGACTGACAACTGATAAGATTCCCCTTACTTGCTGACCTCTGTGTGAGGGCAGGTGGGTGTTCTGCTCCCCTGAATCTGATAGTCAGTCTATGTTGCCGCATAGAGCCGACCTGTGTTTCACCCATATTGACGTCATGAGCTCCTCTCTGTGCCTTTGATCATTGTCTGCTGGTGTCCAATCTTTGTGGGGTGGGTTCCAGACCAGCAGCTGCTGATCTGGCTGACGGTCCGACCAGCCAACGTCATCAGCAGTTTATCCATCAAATCTTGGCGGCAAGGAACCGCAAAAGAGGCTCAGTTAGCGGCGGCCCTGAAGAAAACGGTAATCCAGCAATCAACCTCATGGCGGTGAGAAAGAAGTTGAGGTTTAAAGTAACAACTCAGGCGCTGTTGATGAAGGGTTACTATGTGTTCAATCCTTGAAAGCAAATTGTGAGTATAGCGGGGACTAAGCAACAATGTCGATTTCAGAGGCAGAACTGTCTCAATATCAAAGAGAATTGGAGATATCGGTGGTGCACAGTGTGCTGTTGAGTTCCGTGCGCATTGATGTGTTGCAGAACTGTCACAAGAACTTCTAAACATTATCATGTCGTTTGTTTAATTACATTCTATTTTGTGGTGATAAGATGGTTATCTATTACTTCACCTAGTGCGTCAACACCCAGCGACACAGCTCAGGGTTGACAGGTCTTTGAGAATACTTTTATGATGACGTGCCGGGCTAATCAAACTGTGATAACAATTTGGCCATTTCAGAAAGAGCATTAAGAAAGGATGTCAGAGCTGTATCCGAGCCTTTGAACATAAGCTCATGGTCAGATTTGATTCAGAATTCAACAATGGCACAGTCACTTATGTAATCACCTGAGCGACTTATTCCATAGTCTTGCACTTTGTTGTCTGCTGAAGGTGAAGAGAAACGGTGAGGTGGATAAGAAACTCAGAATTCAAAGTGATGGGGAGTTCTGTCAGAATCTAGTCCAAATTGAATATGCTCGGGATTGTAGGTTCTGCTTTCAACACTTGATAGTGGTCGATCATATTCTTTCTTGATTGCAGGGCTGGGTAAGTGGATTGGTGATCACTGCACCTTTGTTCCTCATCACACGTTCTTTTGAAGGGGTCATGCTTTTCATGAGGTGAGATGAAATGCTTAAGTGCCTGTGCTGAGAATTCATTCCGGGTCAAAGTTGACGATGTCATTTCCTTGTCTTTGTTGTACCTTTCACAATGAATAGTGTGGTTACTGGTCACAGTATTTATGCTCTCTTCACAACCTAAGTTGTGACTGACAGAGTGAGAGTTTCTTCTCTCTGTATTAATCTGTAATGACATATGAGGTAGATAAGCTACCTCACATCATACAGTTGAGGGAGCCTTCAAAAAGGTGAATTGAATGCTTGATTGATTTGTTGTTGGTAAGCCAAGTCAGGTGCAGGGTAATCGGTTGTTTTTGATTACAGTACACTGACAGATATCTTGTGAGTATGAATGAGATTCACTTCTTAATTACAGTAAGACTTCATAGTACATTTTGTTGCAGAAAACTTGACAGTCTGCTTTGCATGAATGTCTCAGATCAACAGATCATCACAAGTCACTCTTGTTGGCAGTCAAGATCAGATTCTTCACAATAATCAGTTAAAGAAAGTGCAGACACCTGAAGACATAATTTTTGGCTGTTATCTAGTTGACTCATCAGAGACCTCTGATCTAGAGAGTGCTGATGTATCTGATAAAACATCTCAAGCAGCATATGCTACAGAAGTCAGACAGGCATACAAAGCATATCAGTTTCAAATCAAGAGTGTCAGGCAAAATGAAGAATGCCTAATGCTTGATGTCACAGAAGATACTCTGAGATATATTTTTGCAGCTGGTGATGAACATTGTTGGCACATGCGTACATTGCTGAATCTTGATGAAGTTTAAGAAGAACATCTTCAGAAATTTGTGAGCTTTACAGCAGACCATTCAACCCTCATTGCTAGACATGAACTAGTCAAGGTTACTATGAGAACTTATAACACACAAAAGAAAACTCTTTTTCAGCATGATCAAACCTACTTGAGCTGTGTCACCAACACTAAAGTTTTACTCTTTAATCTTCTTCTTCAACAGATATATATTTCTGATTGTCTAATCAAGTATCTTTTCATCAGATAAGAGACTCTTGATTTCGCAGATTGTATCTAACATTGAATATAGGCCTTTGACATCTTGAAAGTTTTGAAAAAAGAAAGGGTCAGTATGTTTAAAGAAGAGCTTATTAACCATCTACATATTTGGGCTTTTGAAGCCTGAAGATTTGAGGTTTGTCTTGGTAGGTTCACTTTCAAAATAACAACATTCATTGAGCTGATTAGATACTAGGTTCATGCACCAATGAGTGTGATATTTCATCATATAGAGAAGAAGATAAGACAAACACCATCTTTGATGACTTCTTGAAAACCATGATGAAGTTGAAATCAGACATGACTGATCTCATTGAGAGGCAACAAGCATTGAATTTGAAAGACTCTATAATCTCAAGCAACTCAATAGATATGTCTAAAGTACATGAACAGTTAGAGAAACTATTTGCTACTTCAGTTATTGTTACTGTATTGAAGCAAAAGACTTCACAGATTCATTCAAACAAAAGACCTTCATGATCGTCAACATCAGAGGTCAGTTTTATACCACGATTTGGGATTTCTGTTTTTGAACCTAGCTATACAATAGATGAAGGTTAGAAGTAAAATTTAGAGAAGCCTTGTCAGTGTACTATTACCATCTTACCGTTAAAATCATCTAGTAATTAGTTGATAGATAGTGTAAACTTTCTGCACACTTATAATAATTATCACAGGCCTTACAAAGGAAAAGATCAAAATACAACATATAACTTTTAGTGAAGCATGATTAATACCTAACCTGTCAATCATCTCTCTTTTGACTAAAGCAGAGATAGTTGACCAGTATCTGAATCAGTTGCATTGAAGCTGAGAGAAGAAGAAGAGAGCTTGCTTGTTGCTGGGTTTTGATAGAGTTCATCTGCAGGGGTCTTAATGGCATATGGTACCTCCTTCAGAGCGTGTCAAAGCATTAAGTCAGAACAGAGTAAAGCTACTGCATTTATAGAGAGTCAACAGCACCATAATAGGTGTGAAGATACTGTTTGGATATTCTCAGATGTATATAAGCCTAGCTTGTCTAATCATAACCCTAGGTAGCATCTGTGCAGAAGGGTAATTTTACTGTCTTTCACTCACATTGCGTACCGGTTCAAACTAGCAAGTGCATGATATTACTGTCATACCTTATTAAGTCATAGGTAGCATGTCCCTTCTGACTGTGACTATTCTTAGCAACCACCTGTGCACAAGGTCGCTTCAAAGCCTCACGCCCTGCAAGCCTACAGCTGGCACTCTCCTTGAGGCACCGTCGTGCCTATACACATGTCGCTTGTACTCCAACCTTTTCACTCCCTTTGTCTGTAACTCCCCGCTATTTGGGAAAGCCCTCAAATCCAACGCACTAACAGTCTGTTCAGCCGGATACACGCTCATAATCGGAACCTCGACGGCCACGGAAGTTGTGTGCGAAGTTGGTGAACTCAGAGGTGCAATTGCGGGGCATAAGCAAGAACAAACAACAAGGCCATTGATGACAATTTCAGTGCTCATTGGGGGAAGGTCAGTATCAGGGTTGCTCAAAAGCTGGTAGACTTTGACGGATCTGATGGACCAGTAGGCTTCTGTGAAGGCAGCTGGGTTACTTCTAACAAATTCAGTGCAGGAGAAAGCCCTAGAGGCACATGAGCCGGAGGACCAGATGCTGCCGGTTCAGTCACCACAAAAATTTGTATCTATAACCTGGCCGCCGTCAGTGTTTCTGTTCAAATGAAATGACGTGTCGCAAGACTGACAATCTGCTGATTCTGAAAGTGGGCGTCAAAATCGCAGTTGCCCTGAAACTGCACGAGAGGGGGACCCCAAGTGCTGGCGTCGGGGTTATTGCAGTCAATGTCAGCAGAAACTTGGGTCCTGGGGAAGAAATAGATGCTGATGTAAGATGAAGTCCACTCAGTAGCGTAAATACCGCCTTTGATTGTGTTGAAGCCAATGCCATAGGTGGTGCTCTCAGAGGCTGTGATTTGACATCCAACATTGTTTGCCTGATCAAGTGCGTTCACATAACAGTCTGTTGTATTGAGTCTTCCTGTGAATGTACCGGTGTTGATGATGAAGCAACCGCGGCTGGTGTGTAAAGTCATGTCGTTCTCAGACTGCTGATTGATACCTTCAATGATATCAATTTCACCACCACTAGGCCAGTTGGGTTCAAGCATTCAGCTAGGATCCTCATCAGCGATCACTATGTTCATGGAGCTTGCAAACCTCACAATGCAGACCAAATGCCGCAGATGCCACCAGGCATATGTGTAATGTCGGTGATAAACAGACCATGATTATAAGACTTCTTGCTGATAAGGTGAACACTGGGTCTGCCACTCTCTGAAGCCATGTTGATATGATCAACACCTATATATATTGTGTTCTCAGTACTTTGAATCAAGCCAGTGCTCTGCGCCGTGCTTTGATCGACATAGGTGACATATCCATGATTTGGGTCGTGGTCCTGCAGATTGTTTAGTAAATCTAACAACAGAGAAATTCTTCAGAGAGATGTGCACAGTGAAGAAGTCAAACATATTGAAGAATGTTGATGGAGTATAACTGTCCTTGAGAACATAGACAGCCATACTGAGGCTAGCATAATATGTGTGAAGCAGAAGTAATGTGAACAACATTCTGGCAACGGCCCTTGTAGAGTTGACACAAAAGATGAAGAAGAAGCAAATGATTTTGAATCAAAAGCTCAGGAGCAAGGTCTAGACAAATCTCAGTGAAATTCTCATCAAAGAACACTAGTACAATTTTCTCACCTACCTTCCAGATGCATTCATAGCGGCTGTGTCTGTCATCTTATGGGATTGTGTCTCATCTTGTTTAGAGCGGCTGTGGCATACTCATACTTCTTGATTATTATTGAATCATTATCAGAATCTTTCAATATACCAACATCAAGAATTGACTTGATAGCCATGTGACGGATATCTAATAATCAAAAAGTATTAAAAAATGCACCCTTTCCCTAAGGTCAGGGGAATTTCAAGACCCTTTTTTCCATATAAGTTATCACAAGTTGCAGGCAGGGGAGGGGCGTTTCTCCCGGTTGGGTACCCAAGGCAGCGCAAGCATTGCAAGGCTCAAGCGCGCGTCCAGATTGTCTGAAGCTAGAATAAATCCTATTCTGTAAGTTAGCTTTGCTCAAGTGCCACTCTTTGTAGAGCTGATTGTGTAGCCGTTCTATCCAACAGAGATCTCTCCGTCAGGGGTGCATATTGTCGCTCTTTTCGCTGCAATCGTCACTTGGTGACCTATGATGATGTTCAGCAAAGTATATGCTTGACCGGATTTGACACCACTATCACCGTAATCAGAACATTTGATTTCTGCTAGAATTCCTAACCTGGGATATTTTCCTGCCCGAGGCCACGTTATTGGCTACTGCCTGAAAAACAGCCTTTGTAGAAGGCTGCTTATTCAAAGCTGATAAGGATGTAGATCTCCTCACTCAACTTAATGTTGGTTTGACAAGCGCAAGAGCCTCCCCCTCTGCCTGTTAAGGGTCTGAATCCTGTATCACTTGATGAGGCTCCCAGTTCTCAGCTCTGCTTATCTAGCAACTTTTGTGAGTATTGTCGTACAAAAGTGCACAAGCTATAGGGTTGTCTGTTTCTGTAGAAGTATATCTGGCTGTCTTGGAACTATCAAAGCCAGTCATTTATCCTATCATCAGCTTATCAAAAGGGCGAACTCAAAGTTCTACTAACCTAGCCCTAAAAGAGCAAATCGATCGTCTTTGTCCACGGACAAATTATCATCCCCATGGCGTTCTGTCGATTTGCAGGTTTTGACTATATCATATCTCACCATGTAGCCATACTCTGCCTCAAACCTACCAAGGTTCGTCACAACGTCAGTCTGTTGATGCACTTCTTTATCGCTCAGTGATTAATCAACCATAAGGTATGTAAGAAAGAAAGCATAGGTAGGTAAGTGAGTAGTCAGATTTCAGAAGCAAAGCTACCTATACAACTGTGGCCCTTACCTAAGGTATACCACCTGAACACAGTAGACTGTTACTCTGCCACATTTGGATCCAATACGCTATGCGCGTGACAAACACCAAAGTTGACTTTCTGTGTAGAATGTTAAATCCACCTGTACTTTGACCTGAGAAATGTTGCTGGTAAGTTATGATATTGACCTCATCTCAAGTCTCTACATCCCCGAGCTGTGTTCATGCCGCTACTCATGGCACGTTCAGAAGCTAAGTGAATCACAGTGTACAGAAGTTTGAAGGTGCATTTCTAAAGTATGCAGCCGACTCTTCTGCTCAACCATACTTCTGATCTGAGCAGTCACTTCACAAAGAAGGTCAATAGAGCTTTATGCAGCACAACCACTTACAATATCATCAGCTTTCATTCAAATCCTTCAACTGATTACTCCCTATGCTTGTATCCAGTAAGTATTCAATTGTCGAGTGGTACGGATATTCTGACAGACCGAGAGCCAGATGGTGACAAGCCTGATGTATCTCAAAATGATCAACCACCGTGGGCTGAACGATACTGAACATATGTCAGGAGATGGCACGGAGATAAATGATGGAAAGAAAGCGGCAAGTCAGGTGACGGGCCAGAACAGTGGCAGCGTGAAGCAAGGCAACGAAGTGCAAGGCAACAAAGTGCAAGGCAACGAAGTGCAAGACAACAAGGCGCACAAGGAGAAGGACGTCGGCTCTCACAACACTCACAACACATTGCTGACAGTGGAAAATAGCTCTGCCTCTCAGCGTATTTCGTTCACAGACACCGCAACTGAAAAGGTGTCATGGTGTTTTGTTGGTCAATACACAGAGGGCGGCAAGAAAAAAGATGGCACTTACCCCCGAGTTGAGGTGCAGGAAGTTGAGAAAGGACGGCTACAGTACAGAATCCATAACCCCAAGAATCCTAATCATGAGGACCCAGTTCAGTGAGGTAGATTTGTTCTAGATGAAGAGTGTTATGTTGCATTCGCAACCACTAAGAAAAGAATGGTTGAACATGTGAGACGAAAGCTGCACAAGCCGGCAGACAAACCACTTTGATCCCTGTAGATCAGTCCAGAGAGTTGGCACATTGCATATGGCATCAAATTATTCTCTGAAATGACCCTTGTATACACAAAGGACCTCTGATCTATATACAACTTTATATGAAGTTGGTAACACAACTTGCACAATGAGGGTTATGATCTCAAATTCACTGCCTGAATACACTATGTCACAAACTTGATATCTATAACAAGAAGATGCTGGCTGTGATTATGAGTATGTGTTAGGGTTTTGAGTGCTAAATCTGCCTGAATGTCAGGGATATCTCACAGCCATGTGGCCTCGCAGAGCCGCAAGGGTTAAACCTCTAGTCTCCTCGAATCGCACATATAATTGTGACTTCATAGGTAGATAGAAAGCAAGCTTTACACATATTATAATAATTAGAAACCATTCAAATAATGACCCTAACACTGAATACCTAGCATTGATTTAAGTAAGGCATTATAACTATGAGTACTGCTTACTTGATCTGATTTGTAAGCTTTGAAACTCCTAACATTCCTTGTATGTACATCTGTGCAGTTGTAAGGTTAATAGATTAAGCTGTAATCATGTAATTTATTTAAAACATTGTCTCATATAAACAACCACACAAGTGTATTCATAGAGATCTAGACTTTTGACCAGACACTGTAATTTTCAGCGTACTTATTGAATGACTTTAGATTGCTGTAACCATTGTATTGAGCAGGTTAAAACAACTTCAAATTACTGTGTCTATCTAGAAGATCAATTGTTTGACGTGCAGACAAGATCTGCCCAACAAGCAGAAGATGTTACTAGAGTGAATGAAAAGCTCACAAAAGAAGAAAGTTATACTAAATCTCTTAATAAAGCATATGAAGATGTGAAAGAAAACTTGAAGAGAGCAGAGTCTCAATCAGAAAGACTAAGATTAGATCATTGAAAGCTGATCTAATAAATTTAGTTGATCAATTGAAGATACTAAAATCCAAACATCAAGCTGTAGTTGCTCAATCAAAAATACTAAAATTCAAGCATCAAGCTGTAGAGCAGGAGAATACATCCTTAAAGGTCAATCTAGCCGGTTTAGTTGATCAATTTCAAAATCAAGTTTTACTATCAGTGACAGAAGCTCTGTCTCAACACAGTCACAACACTGTGCAGAACAATGATAATGACAATATTACTTCTTTAAATGCAGACAACAATTCAAAGAGACTTGAGAAGGAACTTTAAGACTCTATCACAAGAGAGCAGGCATATGATGAACAAGATGAGACATTAAGAGAGCGTGAAAGAAAATGTGCAGAGCAAGAACAGACATTGACAGAGCGAGAGAAGAAATGTAATAATTGTGAACAGAGCTTAATGAAACAAGAACAGAGTCTGTTGAAGTAAGAAGAGGTCTACAAACAGCAAGGCTGAACATTAAGGGGCCAAGTGAAAGAATGTAATGAAAAAGAAGATGATATGAAACATGACAAGGAAATCAGTCATTCACAGCTTAATCCATTAGGAAAAAGGAAAATCAACTTCAGCATTGACCCAGTTCCTGAAAAACAACGTTCTGTTAAATGACGGTGTACTTCTTGACAGATAAAGGCAGCGGAATTTCTAACAGAAGAGGTGCTCAGTGCATGGTTACTGAATCCATGGAGTTTTTGGAGCCTGAGAGAAGGAAATTATATAAATTGCATCAGAGTTACTCTCATCAACCATGGGCTGAAAGACTCACACGTACACCGAATAAGACGGATGATAGCTCATCTCTGGTTAATTTGAGAAGAAAATCCACAAGCAGAACTTGACAAGATTAATGCTAAGAGCCTTGAGTTTGATAGTCAAGTAAAGCAAACTCTTGATAAAGTGAGCTTAAGATATACATTGCACCTGAGCTTTGCACCACAGAGCAGGTAAGTGGTCAGGTATCTCTCTTCATATGTCATGCTAATAAGAGAAACTTAAGATGGCGACAGCTTGATGAGCAAGACTTTCAGGAAATAGAAGAAGCACTTGGGTTCAACTTCAATACAGTGTTAAACAAATGTCATAAGCTGATTGAGACACTAATGTCTCAAGATCTTACTCTAAGATAGAATCAACAACTCAATTCAGATATTATAAAGAGTAACAGCTTCTCAATTTAGTCTTGATTCTCTGTGCAGTTTAAGAGATTGCAAATACAGCAGTGCACTGTCTTAGATAACTCAGAAAGTAAGAAAAAAGACATTATATTTTAAGATCAGAGATACAGACTGATTGTAAGGATCTTTGAATCAAATTGTGTATGTAAATGTGTATGATTCTATTTACTGTGAAAAACCTAGCTAAATATTTCATAAGTGAGATTGAGTAAGTGAATGAGCTGTTGAGACTAGTAGTCAGTTAAGTAAGTTAATTGAATAAGTCACTGTTAGATAATAAATGAAGTATGTGATCAGTTACACAAATCACAGTTGAGTAAGTGAACAATAAACTTAAAGTTTTACACTCATGAGTTCTGTTTCATGACAATATGCTCTTCATAGAAAAATGTCAAGATTCTCATTGATTGTTATTTTACTTCATACTAATATGAAGATTCTATTTCTTCATCTTACATTCTTAACAGCAGCAATCTGTAATCAGATGAACACATTTGTATTTTATGAGTAACTTAAATGTGTTCTTCAAGTCTTTCAAACTATGTCATACATTATGATCATGATATTATTTCTTTTATTTGACAAGATATTGTGTCTGATCTCATTTAGTTGTTTGCTTGTTGAGTAACTTCTTAATCTCATAGAATTAGAGTGAATGTCAAGTCAGACTGACTTGATAGTTTCTTTAATCTAATCTGCACTTAAGTTAAGTTAAGTCAGAAATTTTGATCTGTCAGATCAGACTAGAGTCAAGATCTTGAGTGATTCTTAACTCTAGCTCAACTCACAGATTATGTGAGTCATGTATAGATTTAAGTTTTGCATAAAATCATGCATTGTTCAGATCTAGATGCATAATCTCATGCATACTTAAAAAGTATTTAGCTAGCTTTGTTCACTTTAACATACACAGATAATGTCAGAATTGAAGAATGATTGATGCTTAATTACAATGTGTGAGAAATTGTGACTACTAATACAAGTAAGTGAATCATGTGAAACTCTAGGGTCTAGGCTCAAATACTGACAGATAACACAATTTAATTTAAAGATTTCTACAATTATGTTTCTTCACTTCACAGAGTTGTTATTTACACAAAGATGAATGTCTTTAAATGAAGCTGAGAAAAAATGAAAAATGCACAGCAGTCACAGTCTTGATTCAATATGATGATTGAGTACATCAAAGTTCATGCATTTCTTTAATGAATCAACTAGATATTGTTACTACTTTAAAAGACAGATAAGATCTTCTGTGAACATGAAGTCAAGATAGTTTTCTATAATCTCACTAATCATTGTTCACTGACTTATCTGCAAACCAGCAATGAGCATTCTTGCTTAAAAAGTTCAACTTAGATGTGATGAGTTACACTCATGCTAAGATCTTATAGTCTAGCTGCTGACTAAGACTCTAAGATGAAAACTCTTACTGCTAGAGTTCATACAGACTTCTTCTTTTCTCTTCAGATTATTCTTCTTGTATTTAGAAATTATCAATTGAGCATTGGTCTCATTGCAAACCTGAAAGATTCTGCAAGGCGTGACAGCAGAAGAAGATACCCTCAATCACAAGTGACTGCTGAAGATCGCGCTATCAAGAGACAAATATGCCTATCTATTCCTCAGCGAAAGAGTATAGTCGTGCACTAGTTGATCGACAGTTTTAGATGAAAATGTACAGAGTGAAGTTCAACAGCAAAGATGATCTTGTCTCTGTACTTGATAACAATGAACGTCTAAATAGAAAAGCCTGAGGACACTGCTACCCCCCACAGCTAAGAGAGCCACCATCTCAAGCAATAACCACATCACCAATAGCAATAGCATCACAGAGAGTGCAATTCGGCCTTTGACGGTAAAAGAGTGATAAATAATTGCACTTATGAGCGTGAAGAACATCAGTCATGAATGATGTGTGTTATTTGTCACCAAATTAACTACTATCTACCTTATATACTACTAACTCAACTTGCCATGGCTGTCGTAAAAGACGGGCCACGTGACTTTCTAAATGTGCTACCACTCGCCTCAGTGCTGAGGTGGCCACCCACTCTGAGTCCAATATGGTGCCTCAAATATAGAGATATGATAGAAGAATACTCAGAATCAACATATCAGTGACCTGACTGCCTAGAAAGCTTCATAGAAGCTGAAGCTGTTGAGAAGTCTACTCAAGAAATGAATGAGTCTTCTGATCATAACGCCGCCTTGATGACTTTGGTTGAGATGATGATCTCAGGACCCTTGATGAGGCAGCTGTGAATAGCTTTTTATGTTTTGATCTACTCTGAGCTACAACCACCCTGCAGCCAGTGTCAACAGAAGGATTGATCACGTTAAGTTCTCTTTTCCTAGCCATTATTAAATGCTTGAGAATCTCATTCATTGCCGATAGTTCTTTTCTAAGATAGCTCTCTGTGTTCTGAGATTTGAGCTCAGTGTTTTGCTTTAGTTCTGAGAACTTGACATTGTAATGTGTCATTAGAGCTGAGTTTTCAGTACTCATCTTCTCTTTCAGATGTTTCAAATCAGAACACATTCTCACCTTCAATTGCTTCTTTAAAAAGTTCAGTTGTGCACAAACCCAATCTGTAAGAGTACTGTTGTTCTGATACATCTGATTGTGAAGTTGTTGTAATTGCTGTGTGTGCTGTTTGTGGCATTTCCGCATACACTGCTGAACAGATTCTTTAATCAACTCTATTCAATTGTCATTGTTGTACACTGAGTCTTGCTCACTAATGAGTCAGTTGACAGAAGCAGCACACCTAGCAAAATGATCTAGTGAGTATTTGATGTTTCAAGAAGAGTAGAACCTACAAGCTGTTATTTGGGTTTTGTCACTGTGAAAGCGCAGCCATTTCTGTGATTTGTCTTATGAATAAGAGTAGTGAAGGTGAGAGATGGTTTAAGAGAGAGAATGAAGACATTCAGCTTAGTACTGATAGACAGTAGAGTATCTTTTACATATGAGCAAAAGGGTAACAATATGAATATTCTATCTGAAGGTCATCTTTTCAAGTACTAAAATCAGAATGCTTGTTTGTGACTTATTTTTTTTGCTTATTCACATTCATGACTTTAGAAGATTAAATTTGACAGGTTGAGTGATGTCTAATTGTATTTAAACAGAAGAAGGTCAGATAACCTGTAAACTTCTCAACTCTGATTATTGAACAGAGATAGAAGGGTTGTGAGAACACCTCTTGTCTAAGCTAAGATTGTATTTAACAAACCTTCTTCAGAAAGACATGCTATGATGCTGTCATCATATCTATCTTTGTCAACTAATGACAGGGTATGAGCTGATGAAGAATATCAGTGAGAAGTTGTTCTATGTTTAAGAGTAGCACTAGACCATCATGATATGAAATAACTCTTGTTGATCATCTGTATTCATCTTGAAATTCACGGAGAGGCAATCTGAAAAAGCGTAGCAGGTTTCTCTACTTAGTTATTGTCAAGCATTCAGCCACTATGGTACAAACTACTGCATTGTGTTGATAGATGATGTTGTTACGTATTACTAAAATTGAATACACAGAGAACTGTGTGATCTATGTAAGACAAAGTTATGTTATGCATTCAATTATATAGAATGATCGACAATTCACTTCATCTATGAGTTACTTAGATGGTGAAGCTTCAACTTCCTATCTCACTATCCCTTGAGACTTTCATGCAAGCCTCAAGTTTCTAAGTACTGTCAGATTGAGTGAATGATTGCTGCTTAATTTACATGTGCGAAATAATTGTGACTACTAATACAAGTGAGTAAATCACGTGAATCCTAGGGTCTAGGCTCAAATACCGACAAGTACAAGTAGAACCAGTAAATAGAGCAAATGTACAGTCTTGTGATCATAATAGAAAGGTATCTTCACTTTTGATGCAACCCACACTTTCTGATGACTGAGAGGTGCACCTACTCTGCGTGCTTGTCAATTGCTGACTTCTCATATGCCGTCTGACCTTGAAAAGGTCGTGGCACAACTTGTTTATGGTCTCTTGACATGAGTCAAAGTCTTTTCTCAACCGCTGCAGTCTCTTTGCTAATACATCATTCCTCTCATACTTCTTGTCCAGCTTCTTGTAGAGTATTTTGACCGTGGTGATAGACTTTCTGAGGTCTGCTTGACAGGCTTTATGTTTTCTGCGTTCAAGATCAAGTGCCATTTGGGTCTGAATCAACTTTAGACTGTTGAGATGATAGAGAACCATTGCTTCATTGATGGCCTCATGCTGTGATGCAGCTGATTGAATCGGTTCATCATCGTTGAATTCTTCCGCCTATAATATCAGTCAGATAGCTGATATATAGTATAGCTGAAATCTGAGAAGCACATTTCTGTGATGTGAAGGCAGCTCTAATGGACATCTGATAGGTTAATGCTTCAGTGAACAATACAATATCAAAATTCAGGCAAAAGATTGCAAGTCTGTTGGGCAAGGTACGCTTTGAAAACCCTCATTTATATCAATTAGATTTTCAATGGCAGTACACAGAACATTAGACCAGCGTTAGAACATAAATCTTAGAGACACTCAGATGTGCTCTGACCTGTTAGCTTCTTGATAGCCTTGCCTGACAGTCATCATGAAAGCAGCATAGTAGCTCTAAACTTGACTTTCTTCACAATCATTTCAATCAGCTTCATCGTCACCAAAAGCTTTAGCAATGACTGGTTCCTATAGCTCTTCTACATACATACATGTGAAAGAAAAGTGTCAGGATGATGAAGCTATGAGCTTAGTATTTCTTCTTGCTCTTCTCTGCATCACATTGTGTGTCATGTGGTTCTTGTTTACTCTCACATCAATGACATATGTGTTTGAAACATTGAAATTCAGTCAGTCTGACGTGAATTATGAAAGAGAGCATTGAGAGAAAATCTAAAAGACTTTACTGTCAGACATTGCTTTGTTCAAAAAATAGTCTGATAATTAAAATGCTTGCTCAAAGATAGTTCTTAATTGATTGACATTTATCTGTCTATTAGCAGAATTAAGACTCCACTTGTGAAATCAAATCAATGACAGATGTCATGAGGTGAACATCAGAGATGTGCAATTCTGTGTATTGTGTTTTGATAGTTGTTCATTGCCTAATGTAGAATGCCTTGAGTTAGGGTTAAGGGTTGAACTAATTGATATAAAGATCACAATACATGATTGAGCTCTTAGATGGTAACTTGAAGTTGATCAGAATTCTTTCTCAAGGGACATAATTCTATCTATATCTATATAGTATGAACTTGACGTTCATATGTGTCAATTTGACCGCTCAATGAATGGAGTTGTTGAGTTCTATAGCTGGTTTGGCACGGTGTTCTGCTAAACGCTAGGCTCACTCTAGAATATAACCATAACAATCGATTTCTGAGGAGGCTTTTGCAACATATCATCTGGCTCTCAACTCACAGATTGACCACAAGATAGTTCTTACTTGTGCTGAGTTACTCTTCTACATCTTCACTGAGTCAGCAGTTTGTCAGAGTAAACTCTTACATGACCTTAATCTTGAGTTCTGCCCCGCTTGAAATGTTTTTCAGCTGCCGTTCTGAGTATCATGATTGGCTGCCTCGCTGAGGAGGCGATAAGATACACAAGACCTTTGAGAGGTTGAGAAAGCCCAACATTTGTAATACCTAGGTACCTACCTACCTTAATATACTTATTATCAAATATAAAGCAAGCAACACTAAAGTGCAGGTTCTTCTATACAATGTTGAGATATAATATCTTAATTCATTATAATATTAAGAACAATATCTGAAAAGAAGAGATACTCACAGCTAAAAAACAGATAAAGAAGCTGCATATCATTAGAAAAAAATTATTACAGCAAAAAAGAAAGTGCTGTGATGTTATATGTTAAGATTTACAATCAGAAGCATAAGTCAAAGACTTTCAATAAAAACATTCTTGTCTTATTATCAATGAAGAATCTAAGTCAAAAGCAGTCTCATAAGAAACTTTTACATAAGTTTTCAGAATCTTTTTACATTACAAACATAATAAAAAAGTAAGTGTATCATCTTCATTCATCAGTCATCTATTAAATTCATAATGTCTTTCATGTCTTTTACTTAAAGCTGTACAATTAATGTAATAATGATGACATAATGTTAAAGTTATCATTTCTGAAATTGATTGATATGAATGAAAAGTATGAGATTGAAGAAATTCTAGAAAAACAGCATCAGAAAGACAAGTTGTGATATAAGATTAAATGAAAAAATTATTTTACTGAATATGATCAATGAATTTTGAAGTAAGACATGAGTGATGCACAAAAGTTATGTTATGACTATGACACAAAAATGAAGAAAAAAATTAAAGTTGACTGCAGTTAATCTGAAACATTATGTAATGCTGATTGAAATTGCTAAAGATACTGTTAAAACACAGAAAAGATAAAAAAATATGTTTATATAGAGCAACTCAAAGTTTAATGATACAAAAAAAGAAGAGAAAAAAAGTGTCAATTCAGTGTAAGTAAAATAATGAGTTAATGACTGCTGACATTGTTACTAGTCAACTTATCATTATTTTTTTCTTCTTTTTTTTAACTTTTTCTCATTAATCAAATCATTGTTTTCACCACTATTCTTCTCAAATGTGATCAGATCACATGTCAGAAACAGAAAGTTATTTTGAACAATGTTAATAAAGTATAACACAAGTGTAGATGAAGTGAAGATTCTCTATAGACTGATAAGAATTTAACTTGTTTTTGAAAAACTGAATTTAATAATGTAATTCTTTCAATTGCAAAAGATTAACTTTTATCATAAACATCAGTTTCTTCTTAAAATTATAACAGTCAGCAATGTACTAATGTGTCTTTATTATCCTAATGTATTTTATTTGATGCTCAATAAGTGCTTTATTTATAATCTTATTATCTGAAATGTTATTGATAACAGTAAACAATGCATTGATCTGAGCATTAAACTTCATAGAAATTTAAAAAACATTAATAAAAACAGTATTTCACTGACACTTTATCTACAGTTTTGCATTGCTTGTGTTTGTTGCTGTAGCATTGACATTAAATATTTTTTTAAACACTGTAAACATAATTTGACTTAAAAATATTAATTTTATTACATTAAAGACAGCAGAGATAACTTAATGCTGATGATGAGTTAAGAAAGTATAAAAATAGTGATGTTAAAACATTCAGTACAATTTAAAACATAATGAAAGTATCAGAATTCATGTCTGTATTTTTATTGTGTTAAGAGAGCACTACATTTGTGATGACTTTGTGAATGTGTTTTGTTAAATTAAAAGAGTCATTGATGACAAAATATTTGTTATATTCAGAACTAAAGTTACTGCATGCTTCTTTGTAATCAGAGTTAGAAATATAGTAAAAGAAATGTTAATACACTATGTTAAAACATTTAAAGAACTTATCTTAAATATAATGAAAGAATGCATAGTGAAAGCTGAGTGATGATAACACAACAAAAAGAAAAAAGTCATGAGAATGATAGCAGAAAGCTTGCTTAATGACTGAGAAGATAAGAGTAAACAATAGACTCATAATGAAATAATAATAATAATGTACTTTTTTGAAGAAATGTATAGAAAGAAGAGTTAAAGAAGAAAAGATGAAAGAAAGAAGTTTTAAGTTGTCTTCTTCTGTGAATAACATTGTTAAGCTCAGTTAAACATAATGAGAAAACATTGCTTTTAAATTAAAGAGAGAATAACAAGACAACATTGACAATATTATTTATTCAGTCTAGTAAAAACAAGACAACACAGAAAATTACTGTGATTTTTTAACATCTATGAAACACTGAAGAACTAGTGTCTAAGAAAAGAGACAATTGTCAGAGTAAATAACAGAACACAGTTATATAGTAGTATATAACTAAGTATTTTAAGTGAGAGTTCATATATAGAGAGCTTTTTCACACTGAAGACTTTTCTGAAATTAGTTTCAATATCAATAAAAATATATTATGTTGCTCTGTCATTAAATAGTCTGTATATTGTTATATTTCACATCATCAAGAATCTACTCTAGTAATCTATTGACAAAAAATAGATGTTGAATATTCAGAAGTGTAATAAATATACTTTGAATTCTGTTCTTTCTGTTTTTATATGTATAATCATAATGCTATGAATTTTCATTAAGTTGTCATGAAGTTTAAGTGTTTTTACTGATAGCAATGTACTTTGTGTTGAGATTCTTTAACTATGAATAATTGTTAATGATATAATTTTTGTTTCTTCTCTTACTGATCACAGTAATAAAGCATTATGATTTTTTGTGAATTAAAATCAAAATGTATTAACTGATCATTCAATTATTAATATATTAGTGTTGTTTATATGTGAAATAAATAACAGAGCACAATTACATAGTAGTATGTTGTTATGATTAAATTTAGATAAATATTACAATTACTATTAAATTAACTCAATAAATCTATTAAAAAAGATCATTAAGTCAGAATATGTTCAGAAAACTATGTCTGTGAAGTGTATAATAAGTGAACTGTTAAGCTGAGTTACATGACTAAATTATGTAATAAAACATCAGAACATCAGACATTTCAGTATTTCAGTATTTCATTAGAAAAACCTCAAAACATCAGCATATCAGATGTTTTAATGTGTGAGTCAGTATATAAATGAAGTTATTTTTCTTATGAAAATAATCATGTTTAACTCAATCAATTAAGTTACTATTTACTGATTTACTCTAAATTGTGCACTGAAATCTTTATATTAACAAGCTCAAATTTCAAGTTTTAATATTTAAGAAAACTCAGATTAAAATGTAACACTTTGAACACTTTTACAATATAAAAATGATCATCACTGCATAAAAGTCAGCTATCTTAAGTCAGATCAGTTTAAACATTCATGTATTAATTAATGTATTCAAAATACTGATTTTCAATGTCTTCACAGAAAAGCAAGACAAATCTTAAGTCTTTTTAACTAAGCTTAAACTATACATTGAATTCAATTAAGCAAAGTTCAGATTTAAGATAAATAAAAAACTATTTATCACAATATATCTTAAGAATGCAGTTTTGAATTAAGTTAATCTCAAACTGCATATGTTTTTAAAAAATGTGAAGTAAACAAGAAATTCATATTTGATGATTATCATAATTTAAGAAAGAGCTTTAAAATGACTTTAAAGTTGTTAATAAAAAACAAATAATAAAGCAATGTATTTATGTTTTACAACAAAATGAATCAGCAGTTAAGTATACAGCAGAGTTTTAATGAATTGTGATATTTACAAAGTAAAATAATGAGACTCTTACATCACAATACTATTAAAACTAAGAAAGACTATTAAAGATAAAATTATCAGAACAGAGAGATTCAAAAAGCTTTAAGACATGATAGATATGTTAATTAACATTCATAGCTGTTAATAAAAATAACAAATAAAGTGTGCAGAATATTAAGTATCAATGAGATAAGAAAGAAAAGTCATTTTATGTTATTAAAACAATTTTATGAACCTTAACACAATTAAAAAGCATCATTAAGTTTTAAAAGACTAACAAGTAAAACATGAACATTAAACAGAGTAACATGATAAATTTTAACAGCAATGTAAGACATGTGAATATTACAATTATGAATGTCTGAACATGTTATAAGAACTTGTAAAAAGTCTTAACAAGAGAGAAAAAAAGATTGCAGCAATAAATACATATGTAGTGTATGATATTTTAAGCTAAACAGTCTGCTATGATGATATATGCTGAACACATATAAACAGTATAAATAAAGCTGAATGATACTCACAGAAGTTTAAAGACAGATGTAACAGATACAATATAATTAATTGATAAAGTTAATGAAAAAATTAACTATTTTAAAGAAAGATGAGATTGAAAAAACTAATATTTAAAAATCTTAAATAGAAAAAGACTACAGTGATAGCATTTAAATGTATCTGAATTTGAATGTAAATTCAGAAAATATTAATGATTAAAAAATTAACATAAAGCTTAAGAAACAGCATGAGCATTCTGAAAACTGAAGTTAAGCAATAAAAGAAAAAATACTTTAGCTAAAGTGATTATTAAGTTAGTTTAACTTTAACTCAATCTTATCTGACTTTAATTCAATCTGTGAGTCAAATTAAAAAATATGTGATTTGTACATTAAATCAAAGTTATAATTTTCAAACTGATCTGACTCACAGATCAATTAAGATCAATATATATACTATATTTAGCACTTGAGTTTAATTTTAAGTTTTAATTTAAAGACTTTTGTTAAAAATAAACATTAAATATACTATATTTAGAATGTCAAATCAGAAAAGTATGTATTGAACAGAAAGACATCAAGTTGTTGATATCATTGACCTTTATGGGAATGACTGTTTTTTCTAACTAGGATGCAGAGTCTTCATTGACAGCATGACATTGTGTGGGCTGACTAAGCAGCATCACGTGACACGGCAAGCTCCGACGCTAGGTCAAAATAGGACTGAAAACCCCTGTGAAGTCTCCTTATTCCAACACTCCCCCTCAGTCCTAGACGACCTGAATATCCGTTCACTAGCCAGTATAGAGTCCTCCGATCCCACTAGGAAGTGGGCCCGACAGCGAGGTGGCGAAGATGTGGAGGAGGCCGCGACAGCGAGGTAAGGAAGTGAGGATGTAAAAGGTGACAAAGAGTCGACAACAACGAGGTTTGAACGTGCGTTGAAGAGACAGATCATTAGTTAAATATAAGACCTGACTGAATAAGGAAACGGCTAAACTTGACAGCAGGCAGGGCCTTAGTAAGCCCATCTGCTGCTTGCTCGGCGGTAGGTACGAATTCGAAGTCGACAAGGTGACGATCGACAGCTTCACAAACGAAGTGATATTGTATGTTGATGTGCTTGGTATGAGCATGAAACTCAGGGTTCCTAGCTAAGTCCATAGCTCCGTTGTTGTCAGCTCGAATGATGACGACATCGTCATCATGAAAATAGCCAATTTCACTAAGGAAACGGCGTAGCCAAATGGCTTCCTTCGTAGCTTGCGTTTCGGCCATGTACTCGGCCTCCGTCGAGGATAGGGCGACGGATTGCTGACGTTTAGAACACCAGCTAATGGGTCCTCCATATAATAGAAAGAGGTAAGCCCCAGTGGACTTTCTAGTGTCGCGACAACCACCCCAGTCAGCATCGGTATAGCCGATAAGGCCGATGTCAGTGGTGCCATAGGTGACACCGATATCCGTAGTGCCGGCGAGATACTTAAAGATCCGCTTAACGGCGTTGTAATGTGACGTGTTAGGGTTCTGAGCGAACTGACTAACAATAGAGACGGTGAAGGTGATGTCAGGACGTGTCTGTAACATAATGTACATTAGCGATCTGACTGCTTTCTGATACCGTCAAATGACAGTGATGTCAGCCTGAGTGGCAGACTCCTTCATGAGTACTGCATCAGGATTCATAGAAGTGTCGACAGGGACAACCTGTGACTGCTGAAAAGTCTGAAGGACCTTGTTAATGTAAGCCGTCTGCGTAAGACGGATCGTGCGTTCAGCACGGTTTCGTTCCACTTTCATGCCTAGATAATAGGACACAGGACCAAGATCTGACATCCTGAACATGTCATTAAGACATTGTTTAACGTCCTGAATAGCTGACTTATCCTTTTCAACAAGCAGAAAGTCGTCGACATAGACGGCGATGATGACACCGTTTCGTACGAACATGCTATGGTCGGAATTGAGTCGACGGAAACCAAGAGATGTGAGGAGATCGTGTAGGGTCTTATACCACAGACAAGGTGCTTGCTTCAGGCCATAGAGGGCCTTATTCAGCAAGGCAACCTTGTCAGATAGCCCATAGCCGTGAGGTAACTCAACGTAAACGACCTGATCGATAGGGCCATAAAGGAACGCGGTAGTGACGTTCATTTGATCCACTTCAAGGTCATAATGTGCCGCAAGGGCAAAGAGGGTCTTATATGTCTGCGGCTTGATGACAGACACAAAGGTTTGATCGTAGTCTATACCAAACTGTTGTTTGTAGCCTTTGACAACCCAGCGAGCCTTATAGCGGCTAACCTGACCATGGGCGTCACGCTTGACCTTATAAACCCAGCGTCCTTTAAGGACATGCTGATCCGACGGCACGTTGACAATGTCCCACGTGTTATTATCCTCCAGTGACTGAATTTCATCCTCCATAGCTGTCTTCCATTTGTCACACAGAGGTGACTCCACAGCCTGCTTGTATGTGGTCGGTTCGACGATGTCGTCGATAGGAATCGCGGCATACACATATGAAACGTGTGCATCAGACTCGTCAACAACTGAGCGACTGTGAAGGTTGTAGCGTGGTGCTGATGCAGGTGCGGCTGAGACTGAAGGGTTCAATGAACTGAGTTCATCTGAATCAGACGACTCGTCTAGAACTCGCGGGTCTGGACCTGTGAGTTCAGACTGACGACGGGAAGAGGTAGACGCTCCCCCTGAAACAGAAGGAGACGAAGAATGCATGCTGACAGAATTTACCGTGCCGGGCATGCTAAGTGTTGAACGAGGTGTCAACGGATAAGATCACTGTAATAGTGAGGATCGAAGCAGCGGTGTAGCTGGTGCAGACACTCCCCCTGAAACGGAAGAAGGTCGCGACGATGAGGGTGAGGACGCAGAAGGAAGGTTGACAGCACTAGTGCTAGTTGTCTTCCCCTTGCTGTGAACCTCTATGTTAGCCATGTTTTCATAAGCGGTAACACCCTCATCAACAAAGCAGTTATGGGACTCTAGAACCCGTTCCGATTCAGGGTCTCAAACACGGAAGATTGAGCTTCCTTTCATGCCTAAATAGTGGCATTTGAGGCTGTGGTCCTCAAATTTGGCTCCTTGCTGGCGTTGTTCCTTAGGAATGTGTGCCCAAGCAATGGTACCGAAGACGCGAAGACTTGAGAGGTCAGGCACGTTGCCTGTCCATGCTTCATAGGGCGTCATGTCGAGTACACAAGTAGGAGACCGGTTTTTGATATAAACCGCAGTCTTAATGGCTTCCGGCCAGAGGTGTGAGTGTAGGCCAGAGTCTTTGAGCATAGCTTGTGCGGGTTCGCAAATAGTGCGATTCAGCCGCTCAGAAACGCCGTTTTCTTCAGGTGAATAGGGCGAGGTAGGTTCCCAGATGATGCCGTTGGCTGTAAACCAGTCCTTCAAGACAAGATACTCACGCCCAAAATCGGTGCGGAGGCGTCCTAGTGGATAGTTAGGACGGCCGGTTTTCATCAAGGCGACGAAGTCCTTGATATGCTTGGCCGTCTCGCCTTTGGTTTTCATGAGAAACATCCAGGTAAACCTGGTGAAGTCGTCAGTAAGAGTAACAAACCACCTTGAACCGTCGTAGGCGGTGGGCGTTATGGGTCCAACGACATCTGAATGAATAAGACCTAACGGTCGAGTCGCCCGCTCAATAGGAGCGTTGTAAGGGCGACGAGTCTGCTTGGCTTTAATGCACGGTTCGCAGACGTCACGTCGTCAAGGAAGATCCTTAAGATCCATGCCGTCGACGATCTTAGACAGACGCTCGATATTTGTATGGCCTAAATGGCCCAAGCGTCAATGCCACGTATCAAACGATGCCTTAAACCCTCGATTAGCCGCAAAGGCATGAGACTGGGGTGTATCGTCGAGGTGTAGCTGGAAAATCCCGTTGACCTCAGGAGCGTATCCGATGACGTTGTTATTGTGACGCAAAGTGCAGTCACGCATGTCGAAAGAGACACCACCGGCGCGCATGCGGCGGCCGGAAACGAGGTTCGCAGAGGAAACAGGGGCATGCATAATGTCTTTGAGGATAACCTCTTGTATGCCACTGTCAGGACGAACTAAACATAGTGGAACCATGTTCTTTCCAATGATCTGAGCATGTCCATTAGCCGTCTTTAGAGACCTAGAAATAGGTTCGTAGGTAAGAAAGGATTCGCGTGTAGAACACAAGTGATCAGAGGCTTCAGTATCGACAATTCACACACCCACGGGGTGTGATTCTATGGCGGACATAAAGCTGAGCGTTGTGGCATTGCCACCAGCCTTATCGGAGGTCGATTTGACGTTGTTGGAGGACTTGCCCGAGAACCTGTCTGACAACAACGATTTGCCCTTCTTCTTTGCAGCCCAAGCTGCATCGTTTTCCTTCCTCTTATGAGGGTATTTGGTGTAGCACATGGATTCCTCATGGCCAGTCTTCTTACAGTACGAACACTGAAGCGACGACGACGACGACGACTTTGGTTTGCCACGAAAGGCCATTGCAACGGAGCTCTTATTATCCTCCATTCTAGCCTCGTCAATCAACTCAGCGGCTAAAGAATCGAAGGTAGGAGTCGTAACATGAATGGACTGGCGTTTAGCTGTAACAAAGGCGTTGAATGTGAATCCAAGGTTGTTAAGGAGGACAGTGAGTATAACCCAGTCTGGAAAGGTAGGATCCATTTCTTGCAAACGTCGTGACGAAGTCTTTAGCTGATCAACATAGTCCTCAATGGACTTAGACGAATCGTAGTGGTGACTTAGGAGTGTTGTAAACGTAAGGTATCTAGCGTTAAAGCCCTGAACCTCGTACAACTCCTTGAGTTTCAACCACATCTGACGTGCAGAAAGGTCTTGAATGAACCCCTTAGGGCCATCCTGACATGACAGTGCTATAGTAGCACATGCCCTGTCGTTCTCCCTACTCCAGGCGATGTATTCAGGCGAGGACTTCGTGTCCAAAGTGTTGACACCACCAAGTACAACAACTGGTTCGAAAGACGTGCCTGAGACAACAGCCCACAGGTCTTTGTCCATAAGGACGAACTTGACATTAGTGGCCCATGAGGCATAGTTGCTAGCGCCAGCAAGACGAGGGAAGTTGAAAGTGCTGTTCGAGGAAGTCATGGTTATGTGGGTTGTCAAGGACAAACACCAAAACGCGGAGGCTATCGAAAAAGCAAAGAGATGTTGACCGAGGATGTTGTGATGACGAGTCGTTCGAGAGTATCGAAACGACGAGGTGTTGTTTGAGAAAGCACTTAGGTAGGCTATTGAAACAACGAAAGAATGTCGTCCGAGAATATCGCGACGACGAGTCGTTTGAGGATATCGAAACGACGAAGGTGTTGTTTGAGGAAGCACTTAGGTAGGCTATCGAAACAACGAGTCGTTCAAGGAAGCACTCAGGTGGGCTATTGAAACGATGAAAATGTCGAAATCGAGGATATCGAGTAACGACGAAAGGGGTTGTTCGAGGAAGCACTCAGGTGGGCTATTGAAACGACGAAAGACGCTGTCAAAAGACGGCGACAGGGAGGTCAAATGAATGACTGACTAGAGGTATAAAGGCGGAATGCCGGGCTCATAACCTATTGAACAGGAAGATGTCAAGTCATCGATATCATTGACCTCTATGGGAACGACTGTTTTTGTTCTAACTAGGATGCAGAGTCTACATCGACAGCATGACATTGTGTGGGCTGACTAAGCAGCATCACGTGACACGGCAAGCTCCGACGCTAGGTCGAAATAGGACTGAAATCCCCCGTGAAGTCTCCTTATTCCAACAGTTTTTAAAGAATTATCATTTTACATTTGTGCAAGAAAAATTTCAGACTCTATGACATTAAGATGCTATTAGAACATTTATTAACAATTTATTTAATATAAAAACCAACTGTAGTATTTTTATTCTTGAACAAACTTCATTCATAGTTTTAAGCAAATGATCTGCACAGAAAAATCTCAGTGTGTTGAGGAAATGACTTTTCATCATGTTCCTAGGTTAGGCGACAAAACACATAGAAGATGAAATGAGGATTCAATTATATGTGAATAAGACACCTCTGCAAAACTGTATGCTTGATCACTAAATGTTCAATGTTTCTGATGTGTATGCTTCTGACATGTATGAACTGAATTATCTGCTGAATTCTGACATGTATTGACTGCCTCAGCATATATAAAGTATCTGAATGTAAATCCTCTGTCTAGAAGAAAAGAACTCACTTTAAGGTTGTTTCTCATCTATTATCTAATAACATTGTCAAATCAAATGAAACAATCATCAATTTAGTCATCAATCAGATGACTTCACAACAAGTGTTATGATAATTAAAAGAAATATTCACTTTGAACATTTAAACTTTCATGCTGAAAAGTCTGTATAAAAACATCTTATCTTTACACACAGTGCTGAAACAGTATTTTGCTTGATTCTCAAAAACCTTCTTGACAAAAAAAATAAAATTCCCTATGTCATGCAATGCTTAATGAATAAATCACAAAACATATAATATGAATATTAAAAAATGTTAAAATAAGAAGACTTCACAGGGAATTTCAGTTCTATTCTGACCTAGTGTCAGAGCTTGCTGTGTCACGTGATGCTGCTTAGTCAGCTCACACAATGTCATGCTGTCAATGAAGACTCTGCATCCTAGTTAGAACAAAAACAGTTGTTCTCATAGAGGTCAATGATATTGATGACTTGATGTCTTTCTGTTCAATAAAAAACAGTTTCTCTTAACACAATCTTCTGAAAGTACTTTACACTTTATTTTCTTAATTATATTAAAGATTTAATGAATCATCAACTACATAATGTACAAATTATGAGTGTGTTATAGTAGTCTTTTTAGTCAACACTTTCATTGCTACTAGTAGTTGATAGTCTTTTTCTTTTAGAATAATGCTCAAATTCAATTCTTTTTGACTCTTTCTTTATTAAGTTTTTTCTTTTATCTGAATTCTCATTTCAATAATCAGTTCAGGTTCTAAGCAACTTTTGTTCCTCTGAGTTATTCAATTTGTGATAACTAGAATGATGAGTACATTCATCACAGTGAAAGTTCTCTGATTGTCTGAAAAAGTGAAGACAATCACAACCAGTACTAAACACACCACTTTTAAAGTTGCAAGAATCTTTAAGAACTGCAATCTCTCTCTTTGTTTTCAATAATGTCATTTAAGATAGTAATGAAAGTTGTTGAGGGGCAGTCTGGGTTATATGGTCTTCAGAATGAATTGCTGACATTAAGAAACTGAGATCAGATCAGTCAACTTCTTTCTGTTATTGTTAGACTGTTCTGTATTTGCACACACATTACGTGCTACAAGCATTTCAATTGGTACCGATAGTGCCAAATATGATGTTAGTGGATGTGTGAAGTCCCCCTACTCTCTAGGGTTCCTTTGAGGTGCAGTGGTAGAAGACAGTGGTCCTAGCAAGGTCTGCATAGGTTCGTAGAGTACGTCTATATCTAGGACCTTAGTCCTTACAAGTCCTTGCTGCATAAGAAAGAGGTGGTGCCAACTGCGATGTTGAGGAAAGGCCCCTTTTTGTAGAACTGTGGGTATATTGCTAAACTAATCACTACCCTTTGAAACTATGTGAAAATCTCCTTCTATATCGAAGAATCAGTCATAGCCGAAA
>JAABUP010001465.1_pt1 | contig 49571 bp, 70 predicted proteins | sample 5559201 | NCBI WGS metagenome assembly JAABUP01 (sample SAMN10711887, study PRJNA513373) | rock metagenome | isolation source: Antarctica rocks | place: Antarctica | reverse complement strand
GTATCAAATGCTTTCTTGAAGTCAACAAAACAGCAATACAGTTTTCCAGATGCTTTCCCTTGCCGTGTCTGTTTCTGCTTGTCAATCAAGGACTTTAATGCAAAGATAGCAAAAACCAGCAAAGATAGCAAAAACCAGCATTGATATGATGAACGGTCTTCTTCTTCACAGCGATGACTACCGCCAGTGCTCATGGCAGGGCTTGCCGAGTTTGACCGCTACAGACAACGCGATTGGTGTATGCATGCATGATTAATTCTATCTTGTTGGGTGCTGTATAGTACGTTTTGCTTTCCGTCAGCCCCTTGGCTGTGTGAGCACTCAAGCGATTGTGCCGAACATTTCAAGGATCAGTGGTCTGACACCGCTGTGTGCGAGACACAATGAATATCTTCCGATTGGCTGGCGACATGACTCATTTACTGAGCGTGGTCGTGCTGCTGCTGAAGATTCATGCTACTCGTTCCTGCAGAGGTAAACCGGAACACAGCACGCACCCATGTGCTGTGTTCGACCGGTAGACTAACCATGGTCGTACTGTGCAGGCATCTCTTTGAAGACACAAGAGCTCTACGCACTTGTGTTTCTCACCAGATACATCGATCTCTTCTTCCGATATGTGTCCCTGTAGGGCTGCAGCACATCTTAAACTGCTGGGCAATGTCTGGCCCATTTTCAGTATTTGACAATCTTAAACACCCTGCAGGTACAATACCGTCATGAAGCTGGTATTCCTGGGATCTTCGGGCACCATCATTTATTACATGAGATTCCATAGAGTTGTGCGCACAACATACGACAGGGAGCAAGATACTTTTAGAGCATGGTTTCTGATAGGACCCTGCCTTCTGCTAGCATTACTCATCAACGGGGAGTTCACACCCATCGAGGTGTGCTGCATAGCTACAGTCTCTGACATTTGCCAAGCCTTGATGTAAGTTGACAATTGTGCTGTGGTGCAGATCCTCTGGACCTTCTCGCTCTATCTAGAAGCAGTAGCAATTCTACCACAGCTAGTTCTGTTGCAAAGGACGCAAAATATTGACAACTTGACTGGAAACTACATTTTGCTGCTTGGGTAGGCGCGCTTCCTGGCTTATACACTTCAATGAAAGTTATGTAATTGTTCTTTGAGGTCCTGTTGGTGAGTGCTTTGATGATGTAAGGCATGTGCTCAGAGCTGATGCTTGTTTGCCTGCAGGGCCTACCGTGGGCTATACATCATCAACTGGATATACAGATCCTTCACTGAAGACAACTACCGACAATGGATAGGTAATTTGCCAAATGACCATTCTGCTGCTTCCTGCTGTTGATGAAACAGCAGGACTGATGCAAAATCACCAGAAACGAGCTTGCATTTCCTGATGTCTGCTATGTTGTGCAGTGTGGATATCTGGACTTGTGCAGACAGGCTTGTATGCGGATTTCTTTTACTACTATTTCAAGAGTTGGCAGAACAATGAGAAGCTCTCATTGCCTCAATAGCCACTGTGTCCAGCCAGTTACAATAGTCCAAAACAAAGCCAGTGTTCAAACTAGCAAAGCGATGCATGAACTACTGCTCACATGACTGGTGAGCATGTACAAGATAACTGGGCAAACGTTTGATCCATCTTGAACAAATCCTACATTTAATTTGGCATTTTGCAGGTATAATGTGTATGCTACACGGTTCTGAGACTATGATGAAAGGCCATAATAGTTGTTGAAATGCGAAGCTCGTGTTGGTCGTCCTGCACAAGTTTGCCATCAGTGATACTGTGCCTTCAGAAGAATCTATATAGAATCTATATCTGTAGGACTATCAGTCTGTTGGTGCAAACACATGATGATGTTGTGGCAGACTAAATTCTGGCATTTGTCACGGTATCTTATGACATACAGTATGCAACTGAGCAAACGACATTTGTCCTGCGCTGATTGAAATCGCACGAGGCAAGCGCCAGGCAGGCCGAGGTGCAGTTAATCAGTGCATGCATTCGCCACATGTTAAGACGGCAACCTACTGCTGCGCAAGGTAAGGCATAAGACTAATTTCTGAGCAAGCACACCAGCATGCTGAATGGTCGACTGAATAATCATCATTAATGGTCTAACCAAATACATGGATGCTGGTTTTCTTGTCCCTAGGAGATACCCTGCATTGATGTGCGAAATCTTAGTTGCATGTTACAACGTCATTGATCAGGGGTGACAACACATCGTTTGTATTCAGAGCTTGAGCATCAGCAATAGCTGGATGGCAAACAAGTATGGGTCAATTGTTCTCTGGAGCATAGCACTATCCCACATGTTCGTATGCATACGTTATTGAAACAAGGCGATGGATAGTAGAGCATGCACACAAAAGCAAAAGCATGCAAAAAACTGACAAAATTAAACGCCTATGGAGACATTAGCTACAGCGAACAAGAGAGGGCAGGAGGGGGGGGGGGAAAGGGGGGAGGGACTTACTAAAAGCTGACAGTCATCCACACGCTTGCCAAGTACTCAGTCATCTGAATATACAGTCAACAGCCAATTTGCGTTATAGCTTCTGAGGATAGAGTGTCACTTCTCTCATGGACATGTCATGCTGTCTGTCTGGCCGTCATGTACAAGGCCTGCAGATCCAGAGAAAGCACTAGCAAGCAAGGTGTTGTACCATCTCTGCAGGAGCCAATCAGTGTCAGCTACAAGGCAGCACGCCGCATGTAACTGACCATCTGGACTTCTTTCCGCATGAAACCGCACTTCTCGTAGAATGGCACATTGCTGTCTGAGCAGTCCAGGATGACCTTGTAGCAACCTTGACTTTGAGCATGTGCCATCAATGCAGCAATGACCCTGTGCAAACAGCCAACAGCGCATAAGGCTACATTAGACCAATTAATGTACCAGTGCTCACAGTAGTGGAATCAGCACAAACCTCTGACCCAACTTTTGTCCCCTGTACCCATCATCAACAACAACATCCTCGATGTGGCCAACCTGCAAAAGCAGCTCATTGGGAAACATTGAACAGGATATAACATCCAGCTGGTCATGGCAGACGTACCTTGCCACAATGCCTCAGGATCTTGTACTCTATCAGTAAGGTGGCACTTGCAACAACCCTTTGCTTGTCCACATCTGCAAGTAGGGGCCAGATCTTACATTAAGGCTGCTGCATGAATGCACTTAAGCAGAAGCACTCACAAGTCTGCATGAAGTTGGAACCATCAATGCAATTGCCTCTGCTTGCGTCTTGTAGGGGATGCCGTACCTTCCAAGACCACAATATAATAATCAGGCTGTTTAGTTCGCAGAAGCTGGAATCTGTCTGCATGTCACCAAACCGTCAATGCTTCCGTGCACAAAAGCGACCACTACAGAGCACCGTTGCGTCACCTTTGAATTGTTGCTGAGAGATCTCTCCTACAACTGTCAGCTGGGCAAGAAGATCCAAAAAGCCTGCAGGACAATGACCAGCATGCGTTGGCCAGACATATTTTGCAAGAGAAAACCGTTCAGCTCACGCGAGGAGCACCTTGATACAAACCTTTGTCGTCGTCGCTTGCTTCGAGTTCGCGCAACTTCAGATTTGCTTGGGCGGCCATCATACGGTTCAGCGTTGCAGGCCTCCGTTGCGAGCGGCCGGCGCTTCACAGGAACCCGATAGGTTGCTGATTGACACTGAGCAGCGCTGCAACTTTGCAGCGACAGCGAAAGTGTTGTCGGGGAAACGCTCTTTCCATTGTGTCTTGACTGCTGGGACATGACAAAGTAGGGGATTCTAAAGATTTGTGAAACGCTTCATGGTTCTCCATCTTGTGGATGTACAACGCTGCACAAGAGCCGATGGCCCCTCATGGGGTAGGGCGTTAGCCTTGGCTACGGGGTATGCCATGTACAATAGGCCAATCTTGACTAAACTAAAAAAATGTACAACGCTGCCAAGATGACAGGCATGAATCTTATTTTACATCTCATTGCTGATTATAGCTGCATGTAAAGCATATAATGTTCTTCTGAGCTCTTGTCAAAGCTCATCATGGTCCACAGCATCCGCAGATCCTGCAATACCAACACTACTCAGCTCTTTGCATATCCATGCCATTGGCAGCAATAGTAAATCGTCGTGCGCTTGCGACGACCAAACTTGGCTGTCTCGTATGCCTGCATTACCCTTTCGGCATGTGCATATCAACAATCTGCTGATGCAGCAGACAACACTGCACAGAGCTGATCTGCAGGCTTGGACCATGTGTCACCGAACATCATGCGTTGGCATTTTTCCAGACTGCAGACATGATTGTTCGTTGCACAAGAGAGCAGCACGGCTGTGCAATTCAAAATACATGCTTCTGAAACAATTTGAATCGCTAAAATGAATGAAAGGCATCATCAGCTTGCTCACCTTGCTTGTCAGCGTTCATCCCTTCTAGCTTGGTTTTCAGTGACTCCATATCCAGATCCTTGAAGTCATTGAAGTCAAACGTTTTTATTCCAGGTGGTAGCTTGCTCTTCAGATCCTCTATATCCCTGTTCTTGTCCTTGCCCTTGCCTTTCCCAGGCTTTTTGCTCTTGTCTGATGTCTTTGCGCTGGCTTTGGCCTTAGCCTTGCCTTCTTGCTTGCCATTCTTCCCTTTGTCCTGATTCTTGCTGCCCTTCTTGCCTTCCTGCTTGCTGTCCTTGCTGTTGGGCTGCTGAGGTTCTGGTTTTGCCTCTGCTTTGGACTCTGACTCTGCTTGTTCAGGTTCAGCTGTCTGCTTGTCATCTGTAGCAGTATACATAGTCATCAAGACTTATCTTATTACTTTGACACAGGTTTTCCCATGTTCCCAGCGACAGTGAAAGCAGTAATGACCTGTTTTTAAGGCCTGCTGATAGGACAGGAGACACTGTGAACATGATTGACAGCGCATGCATGGTCACTACCAGCATCATGTGCAGCTCAGCAAAGGGTTCGACAGGGCCTGTAAGACGTGGTGGGCAATCTGTATGGGCCCCTGCTAAGCAGATGGCATGCCCTCTTTTGTCCTCCCAAAAGGCTTAAAAAGGCTTACACATAGGGCTGATGTTTGTTGAGAGGGCTGGCCAGGCTGGGGCGCAGCTCTTGCCTATGCAGGTGTTAGGCAGGCATTGGGAGCCCTTGGGTAGAAGCCAGTGCATGTTTTGCAGTTGTGACAAGACTTTGATGCCTCAGATCGCGGACACTGCCGCAGAAATGCTCACCGGTGGCATTGACTTCTGGCTTGATGACAGGCGGCGGCGCAGGCTTCTTCTTCTTGTTCAGCTTCTCAAAGGCATGCTTGAGCTGAACCAAACGTGCTGATATGGTGGAAGACTCCAACACAGGCTCGTCATGGGCTTTCACCTTGCTCTGCTTGGCTTCCTCTTCACTCATCCAGTTTGTGAAGCCTTGCAACTGCATTACATGCCACTCATCTTACATGACTCTCTTCTTCTCAACCTCAACCTATGCTGCAAATGCTGCTTGCACTGAGTCTGCATACAAGCAGATCAAATATGAGACCTGCGCTGCGCACTGCTGTATGAGCAACCTTGTCCGGCCAACCCCAATGCAACATCTTTAAATGCTGCCGGACAGCAAGCATCACAAGGTTTTACTGTATGCATGTCAAATGCAACACAAGAGCTGAGGATCAAAGTGCATGAAGCGCTGAGTCCATCAGATGTGTAAACACCTCAGCAAGCAGGCTATCTGTGTCAGTGGCATTGATCCAGGGTTTGGTGGAAGACCAGCCTTGCACTGAATGCATTGTCAGGTCTACAAACTGGCGAGCTAGCTGCAGAGCCTCCGGCCTGGCTTGCAGCTCTGACACCCTGAAGAAGATGGCATCCCCTGTGGTGCGCAACTGTGACAGCTTCTCCCTGCAAGCAAGCACAAGGATGCTTTCAGCTGCTGCAGGGTAAGAGAGGCTTGCCGTACCATGATGGAAGACTCAAGTTCCCAGTGTTGTGAACTTCTGACATCTTCTACCACCGTACCACTTGCTGAGCGACCCTGCACACAGCAACATGACCGCAAGAGACAATCACATGGCTAAGCATCACAGCTAATTCTTGCGGATTGTGACCTCTGTATCTGACTGAGTTCAGCAGCAGCAGCAGTTGGGGGCAGAAAGCATGCCTGCATACATGTGCAACTGCAAGACTGCACATGTTTCTGTGATCAAAGAAGACATTTCTGGGTTTGTACTGCTTCTATGCCCAAAAGAGTTGCAGTCATGGCAGGCACGCTCATTTCACCGATGCTGACCAACACAAAAATCCAAATTCAAACCTGAAGACTGGCGCCTGCTCATGCTCTCCCTGGTCGTACAACCAATCCTCGACTTTGCTCAACTCCTTCCGGAAGCTTTGGCGCTGCTTGTCTGTGGTGACGGCTTCTACTTCCTCATCGTCTGCCATCCGGCCCTGAGTGGTGATGATGTAAGCCTCCAGCTCGTTCTTGGCCTGAGCAGCTTGAGCCTTACTCACCTCTGCTTGCTGCAGCTGCTGCATCTGTTGCCTTCCTGCCTGCATGAGGGATTGAAGCTGTTTCTGATCTGCAAACTACTGGGTGTGGACCTATGCTATGTCTATTGCTGCTGTGGCTTGGTTGCTACAAGAACAAGCACTACTCTTGACAGCCATCACTGATAAGCTCACAAGGTCAAACATTTACATTACGTTATAACTTACAATCAACCCTGCGAGATTTGAAGGTGTAACACAAAGAAACCCTGCTGAAGGGCATCTGTGCTCCGCTTGTCAAGCTGCAGACTGACGTACCATGTGACACTGGATATGAACAAGTGGCTAAATCTGGTGAAAATGCGGCTGCTGTGTCTCACTGCAGCTGCAACATGCAGTGCATGTGGCAAGCAAGACATGCATCCTGAAGCTGAAGCAAGTGGTAGCTTTTTTATCACTAGGCAGTGACTTGCTTTGAGCCAGTCTGTGTGATGCAAACCCCCGTCGTGATACCAAGCAGACAAGATGCTGAAGGGTGCAGATCATGGTGCTGACTGGACCTGACAGTGGACTACTGCTTGCCTAACCATAGGACATTTAAAACATCTCCCCAATGTACAAACGCCTTTTTACTGTCCCCAGGCGTTTGTGAGTTTAGAAATTCCACTGTAGAACGGACGTTTCGGGATCAAAAACAGCAAACAGAGCTACATGCGGACAGCACATACAATACAACACAAGCTGACACACTCGTCAACTTAAACAAAAGGCCCCAAATTATTCTTTGTGACCAATTTATGGCGCTACATGCTGTTCAGCAACAAATGAGCAGCAGACCCTGAGGCGTGATACACAGTGAGCCATCATAAGTGCAACCATATGTGCGCGCGTGAAGGGTCACAACGGGATGATATTTGACAGGACCCAGATTTGTCTGATAGAAATGTGCAACCATACATGCAAGCAAGGGCAATAAACATGATCTCAATATACCTTGAGCTGGTCTGCGCTCATTGGGGGCTGTGCAAAGCCAGGACCCCCTACAGTGAGAGGTACTCGAAATGTCTTCTTCCTGCTCCTCATCTCCTTTCTCGTAGTCACAGCAGGCTTGGCAGCAGTGTCGTCAGTCTTCGTCTGAGTATCGTTTGCATCTGCTGCGTCTGTTGCTGTGTCCACGTCCTCACCCTGTAGCAGGCAAGTGAAATGCTAAAAGCACACCAGGCTTTTCAACACCACATAATGTGATACTCGCAGCAGCACTGCCAGCAGTCCCACAGGTCTGACTGCCTGGCATTGAATTTCTCAACTGCATCTGGTGGAGCTTTCACGCCTTTACACCTTGCAGCTGTATGTCACTGCGTATTGGCAGTCATTGCGATTTGGCCAAGGGCAACTCACGATGCAGCAGACTCAGCAGAACTGGGCAGTGATGTCATTCCATGTGCCTCTGGCAGCTAGCTGCTGCATGTGTTGCTTCTTGTGTGACCTGACAAATTTTCAGGTCTCGAGCGTCGTGTCTGCTTTTGAACAAGGTCACACAGAAACACATCACCACACAAGCCTTTGCTGACACATTGATTTTGCTTTGAACACTGCAATTCCAAAGTCGTATTGAGATGTCTTGACGTACGGTATCAGTCCAAACACATACCTCACATGCATGTGACACATGCTTCACACAGTAAACGTCACTGGTCAGTGCTACATTCTAATTCAACTGTTGTCAGTGCAGTATGGAACTGGATACCTCTTCGTCTGTCTCAGAGCCGCCTTCAAGAGTCTGCTTTGCCTCAATGGTGACATTCTCCTGGAGCGTCTCCACAGGCACGTCCACCACGTACTCCTCCCATACCTCGATCACACTCTCTGCCTTGTCCACCCTCAGGATGCCACTGCTGTCAGCTGACAGATGCACACCCATCTTGCCTACAGCAGCCACCCCAATGCTGAGGCAGAGGTAACAGCAGCCACTTGAATCAAGCAACACAGTTAGCAGCATACGCTTGAAGCGAGAGCCAGCAGCATACATACAAGGCTTTTTTGCCATGACAGGTGGCAGCAAAACCAGAACCGCAATACACAGCTTGCTGTAATCAGTGCAAGATGCATTATGCATCCGCAAAGTGTGACTGCTTACTGCCTGACACACAAGGCCGCTGCAGCATTTGTGCAACTGACGTTCAGCCAGCACCTTCGAGTGTGAAACAGTGCTGCACATGATCAGAGTACTATTGTCCCTGATACAATGAAAAGCTCTCACAATACAATCAAGAGCTCTTGCAGTACAACAAAGAGCATTAAGCAGTACACAACTCTGCTGATGCTTGTAAGTGTCTGTCGTGGACAAGAATACGCACACGCCAGCAGACGAATCAATAGATTTGACAAACTGTGAGGCACCTAGTCTGCTGCAGCTTGCTGGGACTGCCAATGCTCACTTGAGTCCATGCCAACAGTTTCTCCCAACAAGAGCAACAGGCTGCAATGACAGAAATGCCTCTTGCCTGTGGTGTTGTACTTGCTGAGAGTGCTGTCAACTCCGGTCATAACAAAGTGTGCCATTTCTGCTGATGAAACACCCGGGGGCAGTGGGCTGCCCTGACTGGTGTTATATTGCAGGCTGAACTTGATGGGGTCTGCTGTGATGTTGGGCAAATGTACCACCCTCTTGATGGGAAGTTTCTTCATGAAAGGCAACACAGCCTTGTCCTTGAAGGCAGCCTCCCCTTCGCCCTGCTTCACTTGGGTGCTCTCATCCAACTGCAGACACAGTTCAGTGTTGGCACACAGCATGAAGTGGCTGCTTGCCCATTGTGTGTGGTATGCTGTTGTACAGCAAGGAGCCTCACACAGCACAGTGTGGTGTACATATGACATGAGCATAACTTGTTGCCTGCAAGAATGATCTCACTTTGAGCTTGGTTTTGCAAACCTGGTTTCTGTCTGTTGTTGCTGAGGGCAAACCCAGCGCAGCTGGCAGCATTGACATCCTGACCGGGCAGACACAGCGAAAGATGCAAGATCACATGCTACATGCTACCCTCCTTCACTAAGCGGCCGCAGTGCAATGGGCAAAAGCACAGGCGCAGTGCAATGGGCAAAGGCACAGGCGCAGGTATGCCAGCATGTGAGGCAATGAGTGTGTGCTGACCTTGAAGACGATTGGGTAAGGGGCGCCATCAGACATTCCAAACTTCTTGTTCAGGCGGAAAGTGGTACTGAGGTTGGCAGCATACCAGGCAGCACCTCTCACTATGGCTTCATCAGCATCCAAATGCCTGCAACACAACATAGAGTCTTGGGCTTGCATGTCTTCCACTGCAGCCTGGTTGCATCAAAGCTCTGAGTGCATCGCATCACCCAGATTCCTCATAATTCAGAAGTTAGTAGCCACTCATTTATGTGATTCAAGACTAACTAGCTTCTATGCACTACAAGCCTGCAGTAGTCTTTGAATGGATGTGACCTGGATGTCACAAACATGCAAGCCATATCAATGCATCATGTTGCTTTGTCTGAGGCCGCATATCATGCTGTCAGTATAGAGTTGTGATCTTTCCTCACAGATGCTTCCTGCATCTGCGATGGCTTATGTGCAACCAGGCACGTACAGGTCACACACAAGTATCATGAGTGCTTGCACATCCTTTGATGTTACAATACCAAGTCTTCATATGAGTGCACACTAGTGCATATCACAGCATGTAATGAGAGCCATTCACAACACTTGGTGATTGGCTACTCATGTGCTTCTGCAAAGCTTGCGGGTGCAAATACGCAATCGATCACCGCATATAGCATCAGGCACACAACACATGAGGAAGTCAAGCCTGGAGATTGATTCAAGACCTACTTGTCAAGGATTCGGCCATTCAAAACATGACCAAGCTCCGCTTGCAGCTTGGGGATTCTGGATCCCCCGCCAAGCAGCTCAACAGCATGCACATCTCCTGCCGACAGCCCGTTACGCTGTAAGAGGTGCTGCAAAGGTTTTGCGGCTCGCTCAAAGAAGTTTCCAGCTAGATCCTCAAAGTCCTGACGCTTTATGCCACTGCGGAAGTCTTTGCCATCCAGCAGCTCTTCCACAATGAAAGGAGCCTCTGTGTTTGCGCTGAGGACCTCCTTCGTGCGCCTTGCCTGTGAGAAAATGCCAAATGAAACTAGTATCATGCATGATTTCTGCCATGCAGATTGTGCATGCAGAACGCAGTCAACTTTGTTGCACTCCACACTGGAGCCTGATTGCTGGTGAAAGCCCTCTGCAAACATGTGACAAGCGCCCGAGCAAGACAAAAAGACTTCGATCCATCACAACTTGGTGCAATCAGACAAACAGCCCGACAAGGACGTGCACGTGTCAGGTGCATGCACTTCTTATGTGCCTCTTTCGAATTTAGGGTATCAATGGAGAAATACCTGTCTTTTCAGCTTGGCAACTGCACGTGGATTGCTTCGGGTGTTAGAGCCAACATGCTTGGTCTCAAACTGATCAGCAAAGTGATTCACCAACAGCATGTCAAGGTCCTGCACTCCAAGGCTTGCATCCCAGGCTACATCCTTTACTTCAAACTGGCTATGTGTGTTCATTCTGCCTCCTTCCTTGACTTCAAAGCTTGAGTACTTTACAAGAGCTGCCTCTACTGAGCTGGCTCCAACATCATAGAATATGACATTCTCAGACTTGTTGCCAAAGGTCCTGGTGTAGCCATGCTGTAGCGCTGCTGCTGCATGGTTGTTGATGAGAGACATGACTGTCAGCCCAGCTAGGCGTGCAGAATCAATGATGGCTTGTCTCTGACTCTGTCCAAAAAAGCTGGGGACTGTGATCACGCAATCACGGATCTCTCCAGCGCCTGCAAAGGCCTCTGTGATACCTTTGGCGTAGTGTAACATGCTGCCCTGCACAGGTGACGTACTGTGACCTAATGGCAACATGTGCACTGTACATTGGCAAGACTGCGACAAGACGTGCTGAGACATGATGGCAGGACCACAGTAGGTGAAGTACGTACCACAACCTGTTCACTTGACAGCACACTGCCATCATCAGTGCTGACAGTGATGGTGCCACGTTGAGAGTCTGCCTCTATGCTGTAAGGTAGGAGGTGGGTTTGCTGAAGGTCCTTGATGGACGAATCTGCAGGTGACTTTCCTAACAGATCTCGTAATCTGCTGAAAACTTTGCTGGGATACCGGATGCTGAGCGCTGCAGCTTCCTCTCCAAGCAGACGGTTACCGTCGACAACTGCAACCTGGGCTGATGTGCGTCTTTTGGTCATTTCGTTGGTGACGATCTCTGGAAGCTTGCCCGGAGGCACCACGGCCACCTTGATGAACTCGCTGCCGAGATCAACCGCCATGAGGGGACCAGCTGCAGCTGATGTCGCGAGACTGATCAGGACAAGAATCGCCAACCCACCCCGGATTCCTAGGCCTCGGACGCCCATGCCTGCTGTCACAGGCAGAACACCAACGTTCCAGTTGACAGCTCAGCGAGTGTCGACGGACCCCGAGAGAGGGGGACAGACTCGAGGAACACGGACTGCTCGTTGACCTTAGGGCTGTCTTGTGTGAGGCTACGCTGCGCAAATTGATCAGCACAAAAGGTGCCCTATGCGTTTGCAATGAAGTCGACGAGGACCGAACGCTACCAGAGACGGAACATTTCTTGCAACAATTATGCCGACTTCGCCCTGCCAACCCCGATAGTGAAGAAGAATGGTAGCAAGCAGTCAAAAACTCAGAATTTCTGTCCACAGAAAAAAAGAAATTCCGATGCTTTTGTGTTCCATCACTAGTCAACATCCCGTCGCCACGACAACAGACAGAGCTGCAACGCCATCGACCGCTGTAACAGTCCGTGCTGTCAAAGCAAACTGATTCAAGTTAGTCATCTGACAACTCTTTGCCCTGATCGTGAACTAATCTTACAAGCCATAACCCCTGCGGAACCGCCGAAATGTCAGGCATGACCAGTCGTTTGCTGTCACACTCCGGCCTGTTGAGACAGATCGCCTCTAGCAATGCAGACGCCTGCAGAGGTTTTGCATCTCAGAGTGGATCAAGTGGTGCGCGTTTTGAAGGAGTGCACCGCGACATATTCTGACTGTGTTTGCAAGATGCAACCATGGCATGTGGCAATTTTTTGAACTGTAGTGTTCTAGCCACACATGCATGACGGTCAAGGCCAAAGGCAGTAAACCTCATTTCTGGCATTGTGTCCCTTGTCTTCTGCTCCCTGTGCGTGTGTCAAGTTTGGACAACTCTTGCACTGCAGTGTATGTCATCTTTGGCGCTACTGGAGGCATAGGCACAGATTTGGCAAAGCGACTTTTAGCTGGCAAGAGCACAGTCATTCTCGCAGCTGATAAAGGTGACAAGCTCAGCAAGCTCAAAGAGGAGCTTGGAGGGGGTGAGACAAAAGAAGTCGACGTGATGAACTCCAAGCAGGTTAGCAGCCTACCCTGATCATTGTACGATGACGCGTCACTGTTGCATCGCAGAAGCCATTTCAACACAGTTGCATCAGCATTAACTTGACGCACACTTGCCTCAGCCATGCTTGTGCAAGGCTGGTGTAAAATTGTGAATCCATCAGCGGTGACTCAGATAGTTGACTCGAGCACTCATTTTGAAGACTCATCTTGCAAGAAAGGCAATTGCGCTCAATCAAGACAAAGCATACTTGTCATTCTGGATTTGCAGATTGTTGAGTTCTTGGACGGTGTTGCTGAAGAGCACGGCGAGATCACAGGTGTCACCAACCTGATCGGCAACATGTGCATCAAGCCAGCTCACCTCACATCAGACGAAGAAGTAAGGCTTCAAAGCAAATTTGCATAGTAAGACCCATCAACATCTCTGACACAAGTTGCTTGACTCTCCTGTAGTCACGGTAACCGTACCAGTGTGCTGATCTACCTGATTGGGCTTGCAAGGGTTGCTACGGTCAATTGCGGGCACAATGCAAGTGCTGTTTGCAATTGCTGTCTGCAAATCCCATGGTGTAAGGTCTCAGACATGTGTGCCCTTTGCAGTTCAATACAGCATTGCAAGCCAACACCTGGTCTTCGTTCAACATCCTGAAGGGCGCTGCAAAAGCTATGATGAAGAACAAGAAGGGTGGCTCCATTGTCCTGACATCTGCGTCAGGTGCGTCCAATCTGTTGCCATTGCAACAGGATGCCATACTTTCCAAAGTGTGAATGCATCACCCTGCTACTGCCTTGTTATTGTGCAGCAGGCAACAGCAAGCGAAGTTCTTCCGCAACCGTTCGCTGCTTAGATGTGCATCAGTTGCTTGTCATCAGTCTGTTACCTGCCTTTGGTTATAATGGCTCTGATTCTGCGATTAACTGTGCAGTGGCACATACTGGTGTGGCAAACCATGATGCCATAGCAGCTGCCAAGGGCGCAGTCGCTGGTCTCACTACAGGAGCCTCAGCAACATATGCACCTCACAACATTAGAATCAATTGCATAGCTCCTGGCCTGGTAAGCATGGCAATCTGGCATAAACAAGCAAGGCAGTGAGGCGAGTTATTGAAAATGTGCTTGCCTGTGCAGACACATGCTGTATGTTCATATTCATATTCAGCATTGCCCAAAGATTGAATGTGTAGCAGCTATCATATTCATGCTCTCTCCACCAGCCCATGTCTAGACTATCACTCAGGATCAATGCATGTTATAATGTCTGACCTTCTGCAGACACTGCTGTCCTCACGTGGTTTTGTTGCTGGGTTATATTATAAATGTGTCGCTCGCATACTTCTGAATTTGGGTTCCTGTGAATGCAGATCCAGACAGGAATGACAGAATCTATCTGGAAGAATGAGTCTCACAAGGAGGCATCTGAAAATTTGCACCCTATAGGTCGGGTGGGTGAGCCAAAGGACATTGCCAGGGTGGTGGAATTTTTATTGCACCCTGACAGCGATTTCATCACAGGCCAGATATGGGGTGTTGATGGTGGCATGACAAATGTACAAGCCAAACAGTAGGGCGTGGAGTAAAATTGATCAAGAACTAGATCTGCAGCGTTGGTAGTTATGACTAATTCATATTTGTATTGAATGCAAGAGCAGTGTTGCTATGTCTGCTGGCATTGATGCCAAACTTGAACGCATTGTGTGTAGGGTTGCTGGTGTAGTGTGTGTGTTGAATTGTGCTGTGCTGCAAAAGCAGTTGTGTATGATGGCATCGGTGGAATGCTGAATATTGGTGAGCACAGATAAAACTTGTCTTTGTACAACTTTGCACGGTTCAATGACTGCAGTGTCATGAGTAACAGAGTGAGGGGATTTTTTTATCCAGCATGCACCGAACCTAATGACAAGTATTCGAAAACTACTAGGTATCATCAAGCCTTGCTTTTACAACCTGCTGGTGCTGCCAAGTGTCAAAGCATACATTTTACCAACATATGCTAATACACACGGCAATGTGTTGCAGACTGCTGTTGTCAACAGCAATACCATCATGCTCTATGTGTATGACCAACAGACTTGCAACATACAACACGTATGCATTTGCAAGAACCTTCAAGATAGCCTGTCCTGTGCAGGATTACTTGCAATCAGTCTACAATAGGTTAACTGATTCAAAAAGCAGACGTAATATGCCTAACCACCCAGTACTGAGCTTGGGCAGTTGGTGTGGCCTTTGCCTGGTTTGTGCAGTGACAAACTCCTGGCGCTGGCACAACCCTTTGACCATTGTGGGAAACTTGTCAGGCTGCTGAGTGGCCCTTGCGGTACCAGCCTGCCAGAGTATGCAGAGGAACACCGCAGTGGTAGGCCAGGATAATGGCCTGCATCACATATTGAGTCGTTGTTGTCATGCTGCATTGCCCAGACTATAGAGGGATGAGATGTATAGTCAGGCCGCAATTATGGTATTGCAAAAACAACATGAATAGTGATGTCACAAGGTATGATGCTGACCTTGTAGGATGCTAGCTACCTGTACCAATGGGGCAACCCTGTATATACATGTGATTGGGATCAGGCAAGTAAGTATTAAAGGCAGAGTGTGAATCGCGCATACAAGCTTTAACAATGATGATGAGGTGAGCGAGCACGCACGCGCGCACACGCCCCCACAAGGCATAGGCAAGCAGCTTGAGGAACAACAGGGGAAGTATATGCACTTGACTATGCTGATGTCCATGCACAGATGCAGAGGCATGGTGAGTGTGTGCTGTCCATGCTGCAGCAACAAGGCACTTGAGGAACTGTGTCGTGACAACACAAAGCAAACACATAGGCAAATCACACAGCCATGACAGCCATCAGGGATGATGAGTCGCATCCACCTGATTGGTGAGTGTGGTCCTAAAGAAGCCAACAGTCTGCCATCTGCGACCTGAGGTCTGTAGTGCATGAGGGATGATTGCCGGGGGGCCATACTTGCGTAATCTCTTGACAAGGTCATAGTCTTCCATGATTGGCACCTCTTTGAAGCCACCCAATTCCCTGCAACAGCACAGCAAAACACAGGAAGTCAGCAGGGAGTTGATGACCATTTACAGCAATGTCTAACACATGCAACATGGATGGTTCACCAGATGCCTATGCCAAGTGAAACTAAAGGCATGTCTGTGTCGAAGACAACACCACAGTAGAACAGCTACCATAGTGCAAACATCATCCAAATAAGGTCATAATTTTCAGTTGGTCAAGGCAGGAGGACTGCGACACAGAACCAGATTGGACTTGCTAGTGTTCTGCCAATCTGTTTCTTGCTGTATGCTTCATAGCTGGAGCTTGCATGGCAATGTGCAAGCCGTTGATAGTGTATGTCAAGGTTCAGGTGACAGCACTGCTCACCTAATCAGGCTTGCTTTGACAAACAAGGCTTGGTCACCGTATGGCATATGCTGCCACCTGGTTCGAGCTTTCACTGCCTGCTTCAAGACGCACCGGCGCAGGCCGTGTGGTATCTGACACATGGCAGATATTTTGTGCTAAAGCTGCTTGCATTTGCACAACATGGCTTTGGCAAAACTGATTAAGCAACAAATGTTTTCGATGATAGCCATAATGCGACATATCTGTGTGCAACATACAGTGTGTGCTTGCATAGCCTTCTTATGCAGTTCTGACACGCCGCAGGCAATCCCAGGATGTGAAGCACGTCAAGTCAGGTTCACGTGCAAGCTCTCACATCTGCATCAATCGTCTCAAAGCATCCCCACAAAAGGGATGGCATTTGTGCGGGCTGTTGCTTGCTCAGAGCTGCTTTGACCATGCCTTGGTATCTGGAAAGACACAATGAGCTCTTTTGCTGCTGAACGACTTCACCTTGACTGGCAATGTGGTTGCAGCCATCTTGCGCAGGCTGACTGGCTTGCTATTGACTGTTATGCAAGCTTCATGTTGACCACAGGCTGAAAATGCAAGCTTGTTATTGACTAAAAGCAGTGCAAAACAACTTCGTTGCTCACCCAGACGGCAGCGTACTGTCAGCATGAAGGAACAATAGGCAATCCCCATTTGAGTGCCTCCAACCCAGATTCATTTGGATGCCTCTACCTGGTCTGGAAAACAAGACCTGCAGTTAGTCACGAGTCAGACAGTATAAGTCCCGCAGCTCCTTCGACAGATCTTGAGTATCTGCTAGCAACAATCAGATCATGCGCACCTTTGCACCCATGTTTTCCGCAATGCATACGGTGCGGTCCTTGCTACCGCCGTCTACTACCACAACCTCACAGCGTCGGTCAGGTCCGATCTGTTGCGCGCTGCAAAATCCGTTGTCTTCGTCATATGGAGCGACTAGTACAAAAAAGCCAACAGCTGCATAAACACCTGGCAATCGCTTTTGCGATACTACGCTCCTCGTTCTGTACTCACAAGCTGCAGTCAAGTAAGGCTGATCTGTCGCAGTTGAAAGCGACAGTGAAGAGTAAACACCAACATGCAGCCACGCACCAATGTCGGAATGACGACGGAGATGTCAGGGCGACGTGCGCTCAACGCCGAGGGCCGGGAGTGCTTGGCGCCCATCCAGATACTCAGGCATGCTGCTTTAGCTATATCGATGCAAAGTATTCAAATGAACTGTTGGCAAGCGACAAGAGTGTCGGCCCGTTCCAGGCGCAGTAGTTGCAATGAGATTTCGGCGCAGACAAATGATGTTCCGATGTTCCGTTGCTTTGAGCTTGACGTTACGTTGACCTTGAAAAGAAGAAGTTAGGGAGGAAGTGCAACAGCCAAGTTTGAAACCTGCCATCCTTGCTTGCGTTGAACAGAGTAGCGCGGCAGCTGTCGAGGGTTGAGTCACCGTGCAACGCGCATACGATATGGGTTTGCAATGATGTAGGTTTCAGATATTGACTATAGTCAGGGATGGCGCAGACTTCAGCTCAGCTTGTACCGCTTGATGCTAGCACGCAGTTTCCTTCCGCTCGATACGTTGACTGGCTACAAGTGCAAGGATTCTTGGACATGGCAGAAAGTGCATTGCGGGCGAAGAATGCAGCGAATGACGTGCGGTCCGGATCAGCCTTTGTGCTGCGTTTACTCTTGCGTCTAAAACGTGGACACTTTTGGACTGCAGATTCTGTTGAAGGAGAAAGCGACTGTCTTGCAACACATGTCGCAGCAGTCAGAACAGAGTATTCAGGTAGTGTTTCTTATCTGATTTTGCTTGCTGTCTGACGTCTCGCGTCACTCTTCGACCAGCGATCTGCACAAACATAGGAGGTCAGGCACGGTCAAGCAGAGGATACCACGTTTCTCAGGCAGCAGCTGGAAGCTCTGCTTCAGGTATGTGCAGTATGTGTGATAGTCTATGGAAGCTGCAGGCCGAACAGGGCAGCGAGACTGATAACTGCTGCAAGTTCTGCAGGAAAGAGCTGCTGCCAAGGAGCGCATTGCAGGCTTGGAGAGGTAACACAGCATGTTTGCTGTCAGTGCCTGAAGTTGATACCAGCATGCACATTGACACACTGACGCTGCAGGGAGAACAGTTTTCTTCTAGACGAACGAGAAATACTGTTCCGGCAACTCGAGTGTGAGTCAATGCACCCCTCGACCCCATCGGTCTTTGTGTCTGCTATCATCAGTGCTGACTTAGGCTGTTGTTCTGATGCATGCTGGCATGCGCCCCATCACCAGCGTTCATTGTTTGGTAGCAGGAGTCTTGCTGAGTTTACTGTACCTGCCTGGATGTCTGGTAACAACAATAATTGTGTCATGGCTTCCAATGTCACTTTGCATCTGCAGTGGAGGCAGGCAAAGTGGAGACTGACAAAAGCCTCAGAAATCTGATGTTAGCACGCAGATCAGAAGAAGACATGTCTGCCTTGATGCATGCAGCGCTCCTTCCTCAGGCAAGAAAGCAGCATGCTTGGGAGCCACTGACACCTCAGGAGGCTACTGAAGGCACCAGATTGTTTCCCAGCCAGGCATGGCTGCTGTCTCACACCACAAGTGCATCTTCCTTGTGCTTTGTGTGTAGAGCTGTGTCACATGTCTGCGCACTACTCACCAATCAGCACGCTGTGAACAGTCCTGTTGTGCTCATCTCCTGTTGTTTTACACTGCTCAGCAGTATGCAGACCGTGCAGTGCATACCTACTGTTGATGCACATCTACTTTGGGCATAGCAGAGCAGCTGACACAGTCATCATGCCTATGCTGAACATCACAAAGATCAGCACAATTGTGGTGCAGCCGGCAGCTGCTAGAGGTGATGATGACAGTGATACACTGGAGATAGAACTGATGCAGGAAGCTGCCTTTGCTCACCAAGGTATGCGCAGCTTTCAGTAATCCTGAGGATGAGCAAACGTTCCATGCAATGTGAGTGCTGCTAATTTTGTGTCAGAATGCCAGTTATTGACTTGTGACACCCTGGCATGTGCGCTGATCCAGCATCTGTTTGCATGTGATAGCGGTACCTCACGCGAGCAGTCTGTGTATTCATGTGTCATATGCTTGAAAGTTACCAGAGCTCAGACTGGAGTTGATGGCTTAAGGATTTTGCTCAACACAACGGATGTGCATTGACCCATTGCAAATGCTCTACACAACTCCACACTTGTCTACGTCACATGTTCAGCAAGTCATAGCTGCTCGTGACTGGTCAGATGCTATGCAGGTCACAGTCACTACGATGGCTCTAACACACAAGCTGAAAGCCGCTTGAATGCCAGTTTCAGTGCCTCCCAGCCTCGCAGCCTTTTACGCCAACCATTACAGGCTCGTCCAGACCACAGCAATGCTGCACACCCATTGCAACAGGGTGCGCTTGTTCACCAACACAGTGGTGACAAGCATCAGTCTTGGGCCGGCCATAGTTCAGTCCCTGAGGCAAGAACAGTCTGATGCCCATCAGATACAAGCATTGAAGTTGCCCCAAAAAAAAAGTAGAGAGTAGTGCAGAGAGCTGAGCTGAGTTGTGCAATCATAGCCGCAGTAGTAGTAGTACTACAGTGTGTTGTTGTGTTGTCAAAAAAGGTTGTGCATGTTGTGGTTCATCCTGAAGATTGTACCCCCCCCCCCCCCCCCCAGTTTGTGCATCCGCGTCAAACAGCGCTGTTAAAAGGTGATGTTTACAGCGTAGAGGACTGAGTGCAGGATGTTCAGTGCTGACTAACAGTGCATAGCGTTCATGAATTTGCTCATTGTCCTGACCTCGGTGTCCTTACCTGCTGAAACGCATGTAAGGCTTATCATGGACAGACTCACGACCACACATTTAAGGCTTACAAAAGCAACTCCATTTAGCTCATACATTTGTGCAATGAACAGTCTCAAAATGTGCGACAACAAGGTTGCAAGCGGAGGCTGATTGGTCCAGTGTTTGAGGTTATCACCACACGGCAACAATGCTGTGCTTGCAACATGCTGCACACATGACGCCACTACCACTAGCGACAATGCTGTGAACGGCACGGATATGCTAGTACACCAATCAAGGCTGATGGATGTAGCATATACCACAATACAGGCATAAGCTGCAACAGTAGGAGCACAGAACATAGCTTATGGACTCAAGCAGCAAAACAGGACAGCAGGGTACATGGACACAAGGCTGCACAGCCAGATGTGCGTAAGGTACAAAAGGTGCCAAAAGGAAACGCCGAAAGGGCTTACACAATAGCTGCACACTACTGGCATGCCCCAGGAGCAGAACCCCTGCCGCGTGCACATATACTGCTTTCTTCATTCAATTCTTGCATGTCCGGGCTTCATCAGTTGATACTGTTAATAGGCATCCAGCTGAAATCTTCCACACACACTCTTATGATGGTCATTGCCTGCTGATAGCCCTCTCCAAAACAGCTCTATTCTTTGTATAGTGGTACTCAAGCTGGTCCTCGTCATACCTCCATGGATGGCAGGGACACAGGGCATCACGCACAGCAACCCATTTCAGCCATCTCTTGCATGCTTTTGACTTGGTGCCTACAAAATCAAGCGATGCTCAAAGCATAAGTGAGTCTGGCTCTCCACACTGTGGGGTGCAACTACAGTGTGTTGCACAAGACAGTAATATGCCATCTACATCACATGTAGCGCACAACAGGCAAATGTCGAGCAGGAATAATGCACCTTGCTTCTAATTTTCTGCATAACAAGCAGCGTGAGCAGCTTCTGCAACAGTACCATGTTGTGCATTTAGCGATGAAGTGGTGATACTTATGCCACTGATGCTGTGAAGCATGCTATACAAACTGCTTTACTGTTCGTCCCTGTCTCATAGATTAATCACTGCTATCCCGATTACCTGCATCTTCAAGACTCATAGAAGGCTTCCGCTGAGCACTTCTCACGGCCATTTGGACATATTGCTCAGTGCTAGGAGAAAGGCGATTGACCAGTGGTGTTTTGCGAGGACCGGTATACTGCGTGCCATCAAACACTAAGGCGCAACGCAGAGCAATCCAGGGACCAAACTTTGGATGCAGGCAAAAGTGACTATTGGGATCCATGTAAGCTAGCCCTGCTGCCTGTGCCATACGCTGAATGGCCACATATCTACTGCCTGACAGCTCGTCTGATTGACTGTGTGACCAGAAATATCTGCATTTGTGTCTGCAGCATTGGAGACAAGCTGCTGTCAGTAGCAGTACAAGTTGCAGCAAGGCAGGCGACATCAGCTGCACCAGACAGCATCCCTTCAGCATGCCTTCCACAAGCTTCAAGTGGAGCAGAGCCACACGTCACAGCAAGCACAGGCTGCTTCAATTTCCAACTTGGCTACCAAAGATGTAGCTGATGCATGACTCACCCAGGTAGAGACGTATGTATGGTAGATTGTATACTGTGCTCAACATAGCTGTCCAAGGGGTCAGCAACAGCCAGCAAAGAAGAGTCTGATTTGCAGGCTTGTAGGAAGGAAGGCCACATGTTCTTGCTGTTGGCGATGAGGATCACAAGCGTCTCGCCGCCTGCAATGGTGCTGTCATGTACGTGACGTGTACACCGCAAATTTCAGAGAACAGACTGTGTGTGAGGGTAAACGAAAAACTGGTACCTCTGGAACCCCTTGTTGTCGGAATCGAGGCTCCAGAACCCTCAGGCACGCTCTCATTGTACCTGTGACACCACTAGTGAGCTAGGAAGGTATCTGCCGTGGGAACATAGCACTAGTTGCTGGCGTTGCAGGAATCATGACCGCGATAGCATGCATCCTGACGCTCGCGTGACTCGGTGTTGTCTTGAGCATGACAAGCAACTCACCAGTCCAGACACAATGGCTCTGAGATGTCGAAGCCACGTCGATGAAGGCGTGGCTTGAGACTGCTTAAGATATCAGGCCACCCAGGACCGTTGGTAAGTTCCAGATCGACGGGCATATGCAGCGTTTGAACGGTCTGCGGAGACAGAACAGATACGGACATTTTATCAGATCCTGCAATCGGTCACCGAAGGCGATCCTATGACCATAAGGAGAGTACACTCGCAATGTAGTGTTGTCGTTCCGCGCTGAGTGTTGATGTACAGCGCTTTGACCTGCGCTTTGACGTCCCTTACTACACCTCCACGTGAATGCCAAGTGTACAAGCATTTCGAGTGGAGCCTCAGAAGCCAGGCCAGAAGCTTTCATCCGTTACAGAACTGGCGTTGTCCAACCCACACGTCTGTTGGATGTGCCATGGTATCATATAATGTTTGAAGCACAATCACGAGGGCCTGTGTCATACATAGCCTCTTTGTAATCAGGAAAGACCATGGTCAGCAAACAGGCAAAAATGTTTCATCTCAAACTGTACAGTGGTGCACCACACAAAATGCAAAAGGAACGATGCATTGTCCAGATCACTCACACCTGGGCCAGCACCCAGGCATGCAAATCTTACAGCAACTGTCGAATATGGTCACCAATTGCAATTGCTGCAACAGCACAGCTATGGCTGTCAGCCGCCTGCAGCCAGTGAGCAATACAGTGTGCATCAGGCTCAATATGAAGCTTAGCAAAAATCACCATAACTTGACAACGTCAATGAGGCTTGCCATGTAAGATTTGTACTGCAACATGGTGCCAGGGAGAAAACCTGCAAATCAACTGCCAAGACTGATACGAAAAGAAAGAAAGAGTCAGAGCTGACCTTTCACCAGCATTGTCACTGACTTGAGCACTCACAACATGTATGTTTTTGCAACAAGGCGAGACAACACACTTCAGTGCAACTTTACCAGCAGCTTCAATAAAGTTGGAACAGCCAAGTTGGCTGTACAAAGAGGTTTTGCAAAGCCAGTCACGTTCTGTTGGACTGAGAGTCATACGTTGATCACACACATCAACACAACTCCAAGTGACAGTGCTGCAATCATGTGGCTTGAATGGGGAATGCAGTGACCAATTGGCAAAAAAGGAAAAAAGCAAGTGCCAAGAACATTTCAAAAAGCAAGCTGCAAAACCAAGTGCCAGCCTGAAAGGTTGCAGCACATCTGGCGACAGTAAGCCAGTCTGAACACAGCAATGGATCATCACGGCTCTGACACTGTTCCTGAAGCTGCATCACCATGACCTGGGGCAAGTTTGATTGTTGCGCAGGTGAATGCTCTTTTGATAAGCAATCTACAGACTACACTTTCTCTCCTGGCTGACAGAACAGGCTTCAAAACGACTCATTTTGTCAGTACCGCTGTCTCTTGTAATCTTGCCCTGCACATGAACAAGTATCAGCCACTCAGCAAACAGTTGAGAACATCAGTGGCAACGCAACGAATCAGCAGCTTACCTGATTGACCAGTCTGGCCCCCATAAGCACCATATTTACCATAAGCAGTGGCCTGCACACACAGACGACACCTTGATTTGTCCAACCATCAGAAATGAGGCAGCATGCCGAATGCACAGAGTGTAAAGCACAATGCAATGCATGCCAAGCTTGTCAGAGGTTTCCAGTCCCTTCTGAGCCCAAACATATACCAAGCAACCAAACAGATCTTCAGCATATTGACCCAGCACAAATCAGGACATTCTGCCAGCCTCAGCAAGTTGAGTCTCCACGATGAAGGTCAGGAGTTTATTTGATGAATTGATCATTGGCTGCCATGCTCAACATTGCTATTTACACCAACACTTTGCCATGTGACCCTTGCCTGATCGTAGCCTGCATCACGCTTCTGGCCTGACTGGAAGTTGTTGGCAGTCTGACCGTATGGGCTCATTCCAGCCTGTGTAAATGCAGCTTGACCATAGCCGCCGCTTGTCATTGGCATTGATCCAAATCCTTGGGCTACACCGTTGTATGCACTCTGCAAAGCCAAAGACACTGAGGCTATGGGTTGCTGAGATATGCATCTAAATCCCAGCTGCTGAACAGGACAGAATCCTAGCAGCAGCATTGAAAGCAACGTGCACCATTAGGTGGACAGCACACAAGCTACTGCACTCACAAGCCAGATACTGGGATGCTGCCTGCTGACATGCAGAATACCTTGCAAGGCATGGAAGCTAATACTCCCCTCAAGTGCTGGACTCCAGTGCAACCAATTGCTGTGATATGCTTCTAGAGCAGAGGGTGCAGCATTACATGCATAGCATGTCTGCTTGCAATGTCAACATACCTGTGCTCCGCCATAGCCTGTCTGCTGCTGTCCAAAGGCACCATAGGCAGCTATGCCTGCCTGACTGGGGTAGCCAGCGCTTTGGGCAAAGGCCTCTTGCCCTGTACCATACCCTGCCTGCTGTGCTCCAGAGACTGCGCCGTACATGCCGGCTGCACCATTTGTGGCTGTTTGACCATTGCTGGCACCAGCTGGCCAAACCTGCAGTGAAATGCATGGTGACTGCAAACCAGCACAACAGCTGCTCCAGTCTCAGTCAGGAGACTGCAGATCAAGCCTCCCATGGCAATGTCTTGCAAGAACATGAGCACACTCAAGGTAAGAACTGCATGTTGTCTGCGTGCTCAAAACAGCACAAACAAACTGCTGTAGGCTCTGCTTCACATTTTGTTTCATGCATACCTGTGAAGCTGCAGCAAAGCCCTGACTGTACAATGCATTGGCGCCATAAGCATCTTGGCCAGGCGCACCAACACCGCTTGCTGGGTAAGCCTGGCCGCCATAGGCAGCGGCAAAGGCAGCTTGGCTTCCATTATAGCTTGCATCCAGACCACCAGATGCATACTCATTCTGCAGAGCAAAGTCACTGATGTGACAATCTTGTGAGTCTCTGCAGCTGCTTGACAAGTACAGTTAGCTCTATTGGGCAAGCAGGGATGCAATCCTAGCAGAGCACAATGGGCTTTTGCTTACTCTGGGTTTCTCATTCATGCGCGCCTGAGTGACTGCTCGAGCTTCTGCCTCTACGCGCTTGCGGGCCTCTGCCTCCTGCTGAGCCTTCAGCTGTGCTTGGCTGGCTTGAGTCTTGTACTGCAATGCCTGAGGACAACACGCAAGCTTCAGGTGTCAGTACTGGATCAGCTGGACGGACAGACAGACTGCTTTGCCACTGATGCTCAGTTGTGATTGTAGCCAATGCGTGCATGAGGCGTGCAAGTAGTCAGGTGTCAGTACTGGATTAGCTACACGGGCTCACAGACTGCTTTGCCATTGATGTTCAGTTGCGATTGTAGCCAACGCGTGCATGAGGTGTGCCAGCAGTATGGAGGACTTGTATTGTGACGCAGTGACACAGAAGCAGGTGTACCTGCTCTTGGTACTGCTGAACCTGTGCTTGTGCTGCTCGAAGCTGGGCTTGCATCAATGCTTGCTGAGCACGAAGCTGCTGCTGCATGGTCAGCTGCATCTGCTGCTGATACCGAAGCTGCATTTGCTGCACAGAACACGACAAAGTGAAGAAATTTGCCTGTCAATTGATCTGTCTTTCTTGCTGTAAATGGGAAGGTCAGAAGCTGGTTTTAGGCATCATGACTGCAATAGCTATGTGATGCTTACCTGCTGCATTTGCATAGTCTGCTGTTGCAAACGGGCAGCCATGTCATCATTATTGAATCCCATGCCACCAGCCCCTAGCTGTCCAGCACCGCCAAAGGAGCCTAATGCACCAATGCACAAACTCAGCGTCGGAAAAGTTATATCATCTAGAGTTCAAAACTTCACTGGCCAAAACAGCACAGCACTAATGATGGGATATCTACACCACTGCAGGTAGCAGCATCAACTGTTACACACGTATGCGCAGCCACAGGAGAAATGACCTTGTCCATTGGCAAAGGATGACTGACTGGGGGACAGTCTGCCACCAAACCCAACTTTATTGCCGTTTATGCCTGTGCGTCCTGCCAGAACACCGCTGGCAAGAGCCCCACTTCCTCTGAGGCCTAGCTTGCCATTTGCACCTCCCACCATTGCAATATTCATGCCTGTGCTTTGTGGACGTATGGCATGTGTGTCATAGTGTTTGGCAGGATTAGCAAAGGATACAACAAGCTTGCTACCCATGAAGTCCTGATCAGTCTCATCAACAGCTCGGTATGCACTGCATCACAGCAAAAACAAAGCATGAATGGGAGAAACGCAACAGCATGTGTACTCTCAACCAAAGTCTGTCAGCATGGAAGGGCCGCACAAAGAGGATGGAGCATAACAAACAGTTTGTCAGTGCTGATGCTGCAGTAATTAATGGCGAGTTGAAAGGAGGGAAAACGCAACAAAGCTAGAAGAGTGAGAGGGTACATGTCCAAAAGGTGCGTGGACAACTCAGCAAAATACATATTGAATATGCTCAGCAGAAACAAGAAAGAACCACTGCTGTGTGCAGGAAGAAACTTACGCATCTGCAAAGATGCTCTGCCTGAATTCTACAAATGCAAAGCCTTTGCTGTTTCCCGTCTGTTTATTCCTGGGTAGGTGGCACTCATTGACTGGGCCAAACTTCTCAAAAAGTTGCCTTAGAGCAGAAATGTCAGAAAAGCCCTGGAAAATTGCCATGACCAGTCAGCAATATAATTTCACACCTGGATGCTGTTCTGGCAACAGTGGGGACAGAAGAATACAGCATTGTGACAGCCACAAAAAAGGGCTGCTTAAAAGCAGGATGGTGTAAATAAATGTCACTGTATGCCAAGCCTGAAAGCCAGCCGTACAGCTCAGATGCCAATCACCAATCAGACACGTTTTAGGACAAAGGTGAAATGCAACAAGCTCAAAAGGAATAGCTAGACGGTCATCACTCAGCGATACCTTGGACATGACAAAGACTGGAGTGGAAATCACTGCTTACATGTGCAGTCACATGTGAGTAAGACCCGATAAGCAGTGAAGCCTTACTGGAGTCAAGTTGGTAATGTAGAGCACCCTTGAATACAATCCAGGGATGTTTCGAGGGTGCGCCCATTCAGCTCGCAAGAGCTTGATCTGCTGCCATCGTCCATTGGCCTGAATAGTGAGGCCCTCCTGCAGACATGCCTCAAAACATTGTTGCACTCAAGTTTGCGGCCGGGTAGGGTTTCCCAAGAATGTGACAAGGCCTTTTGGCAGCAGCATACAGCTTAGCCTAAGCATCAGGTCAGTCAAGGGTGGAAAGAGAAGCCATGAGACGATTGCCGCCTTGTATTGCAGACAGATGTATACTTGAGCTTGCACACAGATTGAGTCATGCGGACAAACTTGCCTGCAGATTGAGCCATGTATAGACAAACAGGAGTAAGCAAGCGTGCAGCACATGCACATACAATACATGCCTTGCGTCGAAAGTCCGGCCGCATCTCTGCCTCTATCTTGTCCATACCCTCTTTGCACTTGAGAGCACCATTGGGCACGCTGTATTCAACGAATGCATATCCCTGCATGACAGACATGCCACATTAATGATAGGAATTCAACATCGGGGCAAAACAGCAGCAGGTGAACAGGTTGGCAGTATCTGTGCTTCTTAAAAGCTGAGGAAGCTGCAGGTGCTGGTGTTGCTACCGAAAGACAACACAATGTAACATGATCTGCCTACTGCTTGACAATGCAGGGCAGTCTGCTGTACCTTGTTCTGCCCTTTATGGCTGTGCATCACAAGACAGCGCTCAACGGGACCATATTCTTCCATCTTATTCCTCAAGCTCACATCATCAGACCATTCTTCTGTGATGTTGCCAATGAAAAGCTGCACTTGAGGATGGCTGGTGTCAAACTGCAGCTTGTCGTCTCCAAGCTGCAAAGGAGGATCTGCTTCCTTGAGACGTTTGACCACAGCAATGGCAATCTTGCTGACGTCTGTGTCCTGCTTGTCCGTTATTTCCCAGGGAAGGGGAGGCGGCTGAAGGCGAACATATGCTACTCGCTTATCCTGTATCTTCACTGTGTCAAACGCTATGCTCTTGACATGAAGATCAGCAGCCTCCAGGACCTCTTGCACAGACTGTTCTGTGATGTTGTCAGATGTGGGAATGTTTTTGACCTGTGATCCAAGGGTTTAGTCAGAGCACAGCACTCGGCAGATTGCAGCTCATTACGGATGGCAGAATCACGATCTGACCTTAAACAGAGGTGCAGGCTTCCACTCATCAGGCACGCTCGAAATCTCCCATTCTTCCGCCTCAAGGTTCTCAGCTTTAGGGACAGTAAGAACGGTAGCTGTTGCCGCACCTTCGCTGACTCTTTGACCTTTATTGTTGTCCTTTTCTACAGACTCTACTTGAGTCTGGAGACCAGTGGATTGTCAGCAAAGGAGACTAAACAAAGCAAACTGCAAGCGAGTAAAACTGCAGAGGGAGCACTGCACCTGGCCCTGGATCGGACCAGCAGAGTGTTCTGGCTCCTTTTCAACATTCACGTTGCCTTCGCCTTCAGCCTCGTCGGGCTCATCATCGTACGCCACATCGTCATCTTCCTCGTGCGCCTGGACTGCCGCAGCCTGTTCGACGGATGGCGCCTTGAAATCGGCCTGGTCGGAGTCTGTTCGTGGTCCTGCTTCATCGTCTGACATACTGTCTCGTCTCGGCCAACAGCAGCGTTTACGGTGCAAACATCGCAGTTGCACAAGCTGCAGTAGATTATATAGCAGCACTGCCTGGACATTTGCTGGGGCCTTGCTGGCTAGCACAACCCCCGTGAAAGGCTTCACTGTATGGCCCCTGCTAATTTTTTTCGGATGCACTGATCGCCATCGTTGACGATTCGTTGACATCTGCCGCTACCGCGTATTCGGTCTGTCAGCACAGGACAGGCACCACTGCTGCCAGTCGTCATGTGCATTGCCCGTATCGTGTGCATCTTGCTCCGCGCTTAGACAGCATCGAGTGCATCAAGACTTCTTGATGCGTTGAGCGATTGTGCAGCAGCACACAGAGATTGAATAAACATACCGCTGGACAAGGCACGTTTGATTTGGTCGCCCAACGTTGATACTGCCCGCTGAGTAACCGCACAACTGCACTGGTCGTTTGTATATTATAACAAAGCTTGCAGCGTTCCCGAACCTGTCCTGTGAGTACAGCTTTTAATTTGAATGCCATGTGCGAAAGCAATCGCAATGAGCCTTGACTCTGTCCACATGCACCCCAGGTTGTTACTGCGCACCCAAATCACGAGCATGGTTGCTTCGATGGAAATGGCCGTTGCACTGCGCGCCAAAGGAGGCAGTAGTTTTTTGCTGCAAAGGTCAGCTTTGCAATTGTACTCTTCATGAAATTGGATGAGATATGCTGATGTCAAACTGCATGACTGCAGTTGGGGCATTGGTGCCAAAGTTGCAAATGATAGCATGCGCTCAGCTGCCAGTACATTGGCAGAGTACGCAAGCAAAGGAGGACAGGGAGACATTGATGGGTATGTACCATGGGTCATGCTGCTACTTTGCTGCACAATACTCTGCAGCTACGCATGTGCCCCTGTGCCATCAACCTGGTTCCGCTTCTTATATGACTTTGGCTGCAGGACTGGGGACACTGCACCAAACTTTGCCTATGGTGATCTGTTAGTGGATGATGCCAGGTCAAGCTCTAGCTCATTATTCCCATTTATTCCTATCACGGCTGTTTTTGTCAGACGCTCTTGCACACTGGATTCGATGCTTTTATATGCTATGTAAGCAATAAACATACCCAAGAACTGGTTCAGTGGGCCATGCAATTGGTTTCTCAGGTATGCTGCCTTGCCTTGCAGATATCGAGTTGTGTATAGGCTGGTCAACACTGTTTACGTGATGGCTGTGGCCTCGGCTGCAGCCAATGTCTTCTCACTCATGAAGCTGGTGGACGCCATGACGCGTGTGGCTACCTTGGCCAGCAGGGGGGTGGAGGTCACCCCTGAGAAGCTGAGCAGGCGCTACCCAGAGGTGTCATTGCTGCCTGCTTGCAACGTTACTCATCCCTTCCAGCAACAGCAGACGCTTCCCAAGATGTGACAGCTGCTATGCTGTGACTGTTTTGCCCTTGTTGGCCTCATTGTGATTGTGCTGAATTGCAGCAGCAAGGTGCTGGCTTCTCTGCTTCGGCGTTGCCGTGCACCTGCCCTAGGCGAATGAGTTTGCCAAGGCCTGCCTGTCGTACTGCCAAGCTTGGGTATCGTTGTGAGGGTGAAGTTGTGCAATGGGTCATGTGCAATGATGTCACACCAAGCTTCCTGTTGGGCAGGTGTATGCCGCAGTCAGGCTGCTGGTGAGCAGTAATGGCAGCGCAGATGTTAGCAGCATATTGACAGAGGATGTCAGCATTACATCCAAGTTGGCAGTGACTGATCCCATGAAGGCTGGTAAATCCTTCACTGCCAAGCTAACAGGCCTCGGAAGGAAGACCGGCACCTCCACACCGGATGCCAGCTTTGCGCCGCGCCTCAGCATAAGCCAAAGGTGCGATGATACTGTACGACAATTTAGCAGAGTATGAGCAGACAGCACGTGCATCATAGTTTGCGAACTGTGTCTGTTGCATCCTCCTGCTCGCAGGGAATCACCATGAAAGGAATACAGAAATGCAACAAGCAGTCGCTGTATTGAGGTTGTAGGTTGTCTTGTTCTTGACTCTGTATGCCAATCAAAGGCTTAAAGTGCAAGAGGTGGCGCATCACTTGGTGGCAAATGCTTTGCCTGGAGCCCAGCCTTTGTATAGCAATTTGATGCAGAGTCTCGATGCGTCAAAATGTCAACAAACAGACAAGGCAGAAAAGGATACCCATTCCAACAAACGCAGAGATTGAGCAGATGTTATACATTGTCTGTACAGGACTGTAGAAGCTGCTGAAGACCAGATGGATCAGGTGGAGTTCAGGCTGCCCCCAGACGCCCTGGTACCCCTCCCGGGCTCTGTACCACCCCCCAGGCGCCGCCCAGCTGCTGCACCAACTTCTGGTGACCCCTTTGATGCCTTTGGCAGCCCACCTGCTGAGGCAGCTGCTGCCAGGGACGACTTTGCAGATTTGGAATCCTTGGAGGCCATTGGAGCTCCTCAGGCCCAGGCTGCTGCTGGTCAGACCACCCCCTCTTCCTTGTCGTTTTCTTCTGTTTGCATAGGGTGCGTCAGAGTGTCATGTCCTTCGTTGTCAGCCTCTCTGTTTCTACATAAACACGGCTGCATCTGATCTAGCAGGGCGTGTGCACTCCTCCATAACCACTGCCTCATATCTCTTTCTCCTCCCAATCTGCTTGTATGTTGGTGTTTTGCAATGTTCATGCCCTGCGCCAGCTTATGATTTTGCCATCGCTTTCTGAGGGGTATTTGCTGCATACTGCAGCCTCAGATCCATTTGCCAACATGTTTGGAAGCATGGACATGAGCAAGATGCAAGGGCCAGGCGGCACATCCGGCCCCACCCCCTTGGATCTGGATGCCCTGTTGGCTGGGGGCCCCCCTGGGCCCAACTCAGGCCCCAGCATGGGCTTCACTACCCCTTCACAGCCTCAAATGTCTCCACAAGGTACTTTGAGACCACTTGACCTTGGGCTGCCTTAGCCGTTGCTCAGTGTGCTGTGCATGTAGCAATCATATGCCTGATCATGTGTACACCAATATACTGGAGTTGACCATGTACGCTCATATGTATACCATATATGCCTGATGACGTGAACACCATACATTGTGTTCAACCATGTATATTCAAAAACAATTCGACCAGACAAGGGCATTTGTTGCACTTATGCTTGCTGCCTGTATGATGAATAGAGAAAGGCATGCATCAACGCAAGCAGTGAAGCACCAATCCAACCGCAAGACGTCAAGTGCCCTCAGTCTCATCAGGGCATATGCTGCAGAAGAAAAAAGTTGCTTGTATCAATGCAACTGGTTTTTTTGTTGTTTTTGGCTTGTATCAATGCATGTTTCCATCCTTCCTTTAATAACATTGTGACTTTGCCCTTGTTTCGCTGAAGCCTTGCTGCAAGTCCACTCCCAACTCAGTGTCATGGTGCGCAGGCGACTGGGCCGCATTCAACAACCCTGGCTCAGCTATGTCCACCCCAGCTACGGCCCCCTGGCATGCACAGTCCATGGGCAACAGGGTACAGTTCACCCCACCACCAAAGGCACTGAAGCAGCCCACAGAGGCTGACCTGGCTGTTGTGGCCAACGGGGAAAGCCTGCAGCTGCTGGAAACCTGGCAAGGCAGCTTTATCGGCTCCAAGATGCTCAAAGCAGGTAGCCTGTGCTTTGAGACTCGTTGTGACCATGCATCATGACATGCCACCTTGTGGATGTAACCCAAGTAACCTGTGGTTCCTGACTCGTTGCGATCAAGCAGCATGACATGTCATCTTGCCGGTATGATCCAATCCCGCAGTTGACTTGCTCCATCAACAGCTTGGCGGCTGCAGATGCATGCCATGGTTGCTGTGGCATGTTTTGTCATCACAGCTGCACAACGCCGCCGTTTGATGAAGCACGTGTGTAGTGACTGCAGCCATAGGACCACTGATCCCAGCGGCAATGTGACCTGACCAAGTCAGAATCCAGAATTGTGACTTACACATTTTTGCTGTGGCTGCAATGCAGGTGTGCTGGGGCAAGTGGGCAGCAGCGGTGTGCTCAACTATGTCGACTGCTCAGTTGGGTTTAGACTGCAAGCCCCTCCCACTGGGGCTCGCATCCTATCAGCTGGGCTGCGCTGTGCACTGCTGAACAAGGGTGCCGCCAAGCGCCAGCCGCGTACTCGCAGCGCCTTCATGGCAGACCTGGGCAAGCTTGCAACGGCTGATGACAAGGTTGGAGCCCTCCTGTTGTGTGTCCCATTTGTGCCTGGTGTATGCATGACAGATGATGCCAAAGACCTGCCTTGGCTGTCCTTGCATTTCCTGTTGAGAGCCATGGTAGCAGCATTCCTGACTCTCCTGGCATTTGCATTGTAAGCATTGTCCAAATGCCCTTTGTGCTTTGTCGTCCTGTTCATTGTCAAGGTGCCAAAGACGAGCTTTGCTAAACAGGCAAGATTGACTTTCCACATGCTTAGCTAATGCCGGCACATAAACATTCATCACTATTTATCCCTTTCATTCATTTGTTCATTCATTGAATATGTGTCTTTCCCTAGGATCAGGTACGTACAACCTGAGTAGCTCCCTGTATGATGACGTTATGGTTCATTCCTTACTGCATGCGTTCTTGCAGGAACCGCTGTTGAAGTACCGGCTGCCAGCAGTGGCCTGCCCACCTCCCCTGCTGCTGCAGATCACTCCAGTGCTGCCTCCAGAGTCTGCTGGTCCAAAGCAGGCAGTGCTGTTTGTGGTGCAATACTGCATCAGCCCCCGGCTGACTGGGCCTTTGCGTGACATCAGCATGACACTGCAAGTGCCAAAGCCTCTGGGTCAGCCTAGCAAGGTAGGGAGCTTGTAGGAGTGTGCGTCCTGTGTCTGAAACAATTGCCGTGATCGTTGCCTTCACTAACTTGATGATGGTGTCCTATTGCCATCGAGCCAGTCAACAGTTGCAGAGTTCTGCATGAGTGCTATCTACAGCAATGCAATGAAACAAGCAGGTTTCGTTCATCACAGGTTTCCTCAAAAGCGTCATGGTCTGCAAATCAGAGGCAGCTGAGATGGGACCTCCCCAGGTTGGAAGCTGGAACAAAGGGCGCTTTCAGAGCCTCATTTGTTCCTGAATATGCCAGTGAGGCTCTGGCAAGTGCTGGAGTGTATGGTGGGGGTGCAGCAACAGCAGCATATGACATGACATGCATAGCACACTTCCATGGAGCACCAGGACAAACGCTGTCTGGTGTTGCAATAGAAAGTGGCAGCTCGGCAGATGTTACAAAGCCTGGCAAATGCATGTGGCATGGCACTGCAACAGCCAAAGCTCTGCAACAATGATGACATGTTTGAAGCTGCTGGCTGCCATCGCTTTGCTGCAGCACTGGATTTGTTTCTGAAAGTGATTTTTTGAACATGCTTATTCTTGTACGTTGTTTCAATAACCTTGAGTCAGTGCCAGCTGGTCAAAGCGCTTGCTGGTGCTGCACACTACCATTGTCTCTCCAGAACATAAAACGAGGCTCTGGTCATCCTGAGCAAAGCCAAGCACCTGGGACTCGATATGATGACCTGCATACCAAAAAAGATCCTTGGGTATGACGTGCGCTGCCCGTCTGTTTACCACAGTGCCATTAACATCTGCACACACACAAAAAATAAGCAAGTGATAAGTGAGTATCATGATCCTACCTTTCAACGTGACAGTGTGACCAGTCTTGTACTGCATGAGCCCAATTGAACCTGCTGCATCTGCGAAGGCTACCAGGATCCCGCCAGATGAGATGCTCAGTGCTGTTGGCTGATGCTGCATACTCAGCACCCTTGTTGTGGTGCTGCGCTGGTAGTTGTACTCAACCAGCTTGCCTACCAGTAAAGGGCTGCTGTACAGAAGGCAATCTGTGCCTTCAGGTCCAAACACAGCGGTTGCATTGCAGCCTGTCTGCTCCCAGTCAAGGACCTGCTCCTGCACAGCATTTGTCCAGCATCAAAATCAGCGTGAGGAAGCCACAGCTGTCAGCCAGAGAGACCATTGGCAAACATGGAGGCTTACAAAAAGCATTTGCAGTCTATTGTTGAGACCAGTGTGTATGGCTGCAAGTATCAGCTCTTACCTGAGGACAAGCGTAACAGCTGACAGCTGTGCAGGGCTTTTGCTGCCAAGGACAGGTCAGCACTGTAAGGGTCTGCGCACAAGCCAGCGCTAGCAATTCTTTACTGCCTGGTGCAAACACAGCTGCATCCACCTGTTGCTCAGGCTGCACATGGTCCTCCCATTGACCAAGCAAGCCACCATCCTGAAGGCTGCATAAGGCAATGCTGCCATCCCTGCATTTTGCAGTGACAGTCTCACCAGCTGAGCTAATGGTCAAGCAAGCATGTCTGGATGTACATCTGTGCGCTAGTCATTGGACAACTAGAGCAGACCTTGCAGCAATGTTCATACAGCAGCCCTAGAGATAGCTTTGAAACATCAATGACAGCTGCAGTGAGCTGATCAGGCATTGGGTAAATTTGGAGCTGTTGGCTACATTCGCTGTCTGGGTTGCATAACAGGTCAATCACTCCTTGCTGACACATCCTGCTCCAAGGACATGTGACACAATGCACAGCATGTGTAGGCAGTTGGCTGCAGAGACAGGATGATGGCAAAATTGATGTGAACCTTTAACATCAGCATGCGTTTGCATTGACTGACCTTGCAACTGTGAGCAGTTCTTTCCCAGATGGTGACAGCTCCACAGCCAGGAGGGCAGTGGCTGAGCTGTGGCACTGTGCTGTGCATGCTAGCGAGGCAGTGGCCAGGTCAAACAGGCGCAAACAGCCGCCCTCATAGCCCGTAGCACAGCAGGGACTGCTGCCCCTGCCGACAATGGCTGCTGCTGTGCATGCCTGCTGAGACTGGAACTCCATCACTGCACACGCCTGTATGCATGCACAATGTCTGTGATCTCCCTTCAGGAGTTACTGCTGCGTGCAGTGGGACTCACAGCCACTCATCACAATCAGTTGCTGCTGGCGAGGCAAAACACAGAGTGTGTCAGAGATGCATGAGCGACTGCCCACGCTCTACTGCTGCAGCTGCTGTTGCTGCTGCAAGCCTGCTTGGGCTCAAACATTGCTGAAGAGAGGTGGCAGTGGGTTGGTGAAGTGAAAGAAAGCAATGATACAGAGATGCATCGGAGGATAATGGTAGTTCAACAAAGAACCCACGGGGGCTGATTAGTATCCTGGGATCACTGCACAGACATGCTGCTGCAGGGCACTGCACAAACAGCCCAAGACCTGCAGAGCTGCAAGGTGCTGTTGTGAACGCAACACTCGTGTTGTATCATGATTGCCGCATGCATATGTCTGCATGTTGAGAGGTGACTGTAACACATAAGCATGTCATGCATCTCTCACAAGCAGCACGTGAAGCTACATCACTCCATGTCATTATAAGGCCTCTGTCAACCAAAACCAGTGTCTTTCTTGCTCATGAGGGTCACACACACACACACACACACACACACACACACACCCACGCGCACGCGCACACATAGGTATCTGCCATCATCTGCTTTTAGCGACAAGATGCTTGCCAGACAATGCCAAGATGAGGCAGATGTCCAACCCCGCTATGCACATACATTTGGCAGTGAATTAGGCATGTTGCCTGTGTAGATTGAAGTCAGTGAAACACTATCAACGTTGCACTAGGTGCAACGTCTGGTACAGCAGGTATGTCCAGAGGAATACCTGATGCCAGTCTGCAGGTTGGGAAGACATCTGCCAGATGCGCAGGACACCATCTTGGCAGGTTGTCGCCATGAGTGGTGTTGTGAGCGCTGATGTGGGCAAGGCTAAGCAAGTGACAGCCTTGGTGTGGCTTGTGACCAATGGAACCTCACTCCCTCCATCCATGTCAACATACCTGCTCAGCATTGTGAGCTACTTAAACATCTAGATGATCTTGATGTAATGAAGTTGATCACTCAGCCAGTGAGACGGCATAAGAGCAATGATGATGCGTTGATGTATGCAAGGCAAGGAACGAGTAAGATCTGGCAGGACATGTGCAAGGTCTTGCTTGCTCACAAGGAAGGCTCCTCTTGGAGGAACCTTTAATCACCACATCCTGGACCCACGCATTGAGACCAGGATATGCATTTATGCTTGAAGTTCTGATGCAACACAACCCCATCTTGCGTGTTGTGTTGTGTTGAACATAGACTTTATCTGGCTGAGAACGCTTGAGGATGCTGTAAGACTCAGCACACCAGGATGATGGCAACTCAATGCAGCAGATTAAAGAACATGTGGAGACAAGTGGACAAGTAGACAACTAGCATGGCTAACTTGGCCATACCAGATGGTTCCCATGCTGGTGCCTACTACAGCTTGACTTGCATTCCCAGCAGCATCCAGACTAGTCACTCTACCGGTCACGGACACTCTCTTATCCTCCACCCAGATGCTGCTATTGGGCTGCTGGGCAAACCTGACTAGCTGCCCTTCAGCATTGCTGGCCAGTAGGCAGCCCTGGTGGGCTTGCAGGCAAGTGACCGGCCCATCACTGCCCAAGCCACAGCATTTGAAGCAGGTCACAAGGCTGCTGTTGAGTGCAATCTGCACACCAGCAGAGAAAGAGACATTAAGGACATGTGCTTCTGAGAAGCAGGCTGACTGCTGACTGGCTGATGTACTGTATACCTACTGCACTGGAAAGGGATGCTGCATCACAAAACATCCTACGATCTCTTTTTCCCGGTGATCTTTGCTCTTTGTGCAGCCAAGAAGCAATGAACAACGGGGATTGCAACGCCATCAAATATTGCACATGTGCCTTGGCATTGCAATATGTTATTTGTGCCATGTTAGTGGACCCAGTGAAAATAAACAATACCGAACACCTAGTTTGCAATCACAGAGTATGATGTCCAGTCACTGCCTGGTCAGAAAGTGCACATGCCTTGGCCAATCACATCAAACGCTCACAGATGCCTGCCGCAACCAGGGCAAACAACCATATGGAGAGGGCAATGTGGGGCAGAAACGCAACCTGCAGGCGCCAGATGTTGCCATTTCCGTCCCCAAGGAACAAGGTGCCATCAAGGTGGGGGCTCAGGGCTGTGAGGGGGGCCTCTAGGAGGGGTGGGGGCAGGCGCAGGCAGCGCTGAGCCAGATGACTGGACTCCAGCTCCCATGCCAATACCTCACTCTGAACACATGTGCAACACAAGAGATGAGTCACGGTGTTCAGCCACTGTCGCACTTGGATACAAGGAAGTGTTGTTTGCAAAAGCTGGGGCAGGCCATGCTGCATGATGAAGCATGGCCTGCTGACTCAGCTGACACACACATGGTCATGTTGCTGAATGCATAAGTGTGCATGCGCCATGTGCGCGAGGTGACAAATGCCCTGCACTGCATTTTCCCTTAAAAATCCTTTGGAAACCCTTCCAACTCCACTTGAAACGAAGTCACACAGGACCACAAATGGACACTGTATCAAGAACAACACCACATGCCACTGAACAGGAGACGAGACCAGAACTGATTTGCAGTGCTGGTCATGGTTTCGGCACCTCAAGGCAGTGAAGCAAACGTGAAGTTATGGGTTCAGGCAGGGAGCTCAAGGGTGCGCAGTCAGCCACACTGACTAGTCACAAGCTGAGGTCACTAGGTCCCAACCCACACAGGACACTGTTGTCAGGCTACACCACTGAAAACGACTGTTGTGGGTGATGCTTGGCACAGTGCAGGAGTGGCTTGATCACAGAGTCTGAGAGCACCTTGGACAAGGTGACAAAGGCTGGCAAGGGGGTGTGGGGGCGCCAAGCCAGGTCTATGACAGGCTGGCTGGTTGTGCCGCTGGTAAGAGCAGCACCACTCTCCACATCCCAGATGACCACGTTCTGCTCAGGGTCCTTCCCAGCTGACAACAGCCACATGCCATCATGAGAGAATTTGAGGGCCTGCAACATGCAATCTGAGTAAAACAAGAGGTGTTTTCCCGGGGGCATGCAACATTCAATCTGAGTAAAAGGAGGTATTTTTCCATGAAGATTGACCAGTTTTGCTGCAGGCTTTGCAGTTTCTCTGCACAGTCTATCCTCACGACAACGCAGCTTTGCTTCATGTGCATGACCTCTAGGACTGATGATGGCTTCTCATTGATGAAGCCACATGGCTGGGTCATGCTTTGGAAAGCTGGTCGGCAGGAGTATAACGTAATTTATTGTGACGCACATCGTGCAGCAGTTTTTTACAGTGCAAGCCTTCTTTCTGTGAGCTTCTGGATCGAGCAATTCTGTCTCAACCCATAGAATCTCTGAGGGTCAACCACATTGAGCACAGTGTAGAACACCAGAGCAGTGCCAGCAATATACCACCAATGGCACAGCTGTCAGCATTACCTGAACCCCACAGCTGTGGTGGTGCATGACATGCAAGCATGCAGCTGTGGCCACATCCCATAGGCAGATCTGCGCAGTGGTGACTGAAGGTCCAGAGGAGCTCTCTGGCGGTGGCGATGAAGCTGAGGCTATGAGACTGCCATCTGGTGTGACAGCCAGGCAGCTGATGCTTGTTGTGTGCTGCACCAGACACCTGCGTGATGAAAGCCCTGAGCTGCACACAACTGCTTACATGAACTGCATCTGTGCATTGTCACAGGGAAACCACAACAGACTTACAGTGACTCTGACGATCAGAAGCTCTGCATAGGTGTATGTGGATGTGATTCTTGCTGCATCAGCTGTAGCAGACTGAGGTCATAACCATGTTTGTGGCTGCTGCATGCTAGGATCTTGGCAGGCATTATGTGCATGCCAAGTCTTCAGCTTTGACTGCAACTAGTACCATAACAGTACTGACACAGTCTGACTGTTGCTTCCCAACTTTTTGTGATGCATACAATGCTACCTTGTGTTGATACACTGCAGCAAGTTTGCTAGAGTGCATACTCGCACATTCACTCTGTGGTTTATCACACGAACTCAGGGGTGTTGATGTGACCTTGTGTTCACAACAGAATGTCTCCTGCACCAACACATTTCAGAGTGCATTCTAGTTGATGCAGCAAGTCAGGTTTCAAAGTAAATTACTTGAGAAGATATAAGCTTTCAAAATATATATTTTCGAAAAGATACAAACTTTAGGCTTTTCCAGAGGGTCTCCAAAAAAAAACTGGTGTCCCTTCAAAAACTATGCAAATGTCATCAGCAAGGCATGCAGAAACAAAACTCACAACGACGTGAAGGGACTCACCTCTGCTCTCGTGTGGCCAGCTGCTCTACAATGAGACACTGATTGGCTGCATACAGAAGCACACCGCTCTCTGCCTGCCAGGCGCATGTGCCTTGAGAACCCCCATTGAAGCCAATGACCCTCTGAACCTGCAAATGAGGTTCTGCTGCTGCAGGTCCGCCCAAGTTGGGCTCCCCAGCTTCTGCAGGCAGCACCGAGCCAACAACCAGCTGATGTTGGCTTTCCAGCAGCACTGCCTCAGCGGTGCGTCCGGTGCTCTGTTGAGCTGGAACTGCTACGACTGCTGTCACGGACAGCGCCTTGGCCGGCATGCTGGGCTGGGCAGCAGCACTGTTACCAGTATCTGCTGTGTGGCCACCTTCTGTGAGGCTTTCCAGCCTGCTAGCAGACCTTTCAAGAGATTGCTGCAGCAAGCCAGGCTCTCCTCTATGGAAGCTGTCAAAGGCCTCAGTCATGTCCGCCGTTGGTGCATCTGCCAGTCTTCCTGCTGGGTTTGGAGGTGCTACTTGGACATGGCTGTGGGGGTTGACAGGGGCTAGCTTGGGGTCTGTGTCAGGGGTGAGCAGGGCGGCAGGCTTCAGCTGCCATACCAGGATGGCGTCTCCAGCACTGGTGCTGATCAGGGTGTGATCATTCGCCCAGGCTAATCCGGTCACAACGTCTGAGTGACCGATGAAGCTTTGCCCTGTTACTATTGGGCTGGGCGCCTGCATACCAACAGAAAGAAGGGCAAGGTTGCACAGACAAACTCCGCAGATGTCTGACCAGGACATGTCGTATGGGAATTTGTGTGACACAAGACTCAAGGCAAAAGGCAAGGCGCCTGTATCTTGGTAACACCATGCATGGACGATTTGCGGACTTTCCATGCAGGAGTTTAGGTCGCATGTCGGATCAGATGTTTGTCAGTACTAGACGACGTGCTCTGTTGACATGCATGACAATGGCTACGCAGCCTTGCATTCAGCTGTTACTGGAACAGTTGCAGAAATGGTTAAGACGTACAGCACACAGGAGGCTGAGAACAATGTTTTACAACACAGTTACATGTCACACCTGCACACCTGGCCTTCATGCATGTGCATGATGAAGAAAGCACAGATGAAAACAGTTGCATGTAGGATAGCTTATTGGTGCAAGAACGCCTTTTTTGAAGATTCTGCATTCTTTGTGGCAAGGTGGCATAAGCGTAGAGACTCCACGCACCTGAGAGTGGCAAGGCCAGAGCTTGATGAGGCGGTCAGCACCACCAGTGGCAACCAATGCCTGTGATGGATGAAGAGCAATTGTGTCCACGCCCACCTTGTGCAATTCACTTCGCTCTTGCATGAGCTGGCCTGCAAGCAACAGCCATATCTGGTGTACTGCAATCACATAGCTGTTGCAAAGCAACATACACAGCTGTGAGTGTATACACAGCTGTGAGTGTATGTGATGGCTGGACTGAACTCTTAGTCAATTATCAGGTGTCATCTCGATTGCCCCTGCAGTCTACATGCTGTCGTAAACATCTGATTGCCATGATTTACAGGCACAATTTGGTATTGCCCCATCATGTGATTTTAAGCCACCGCGTTTACAATCTACGAAATAAATTTCTTCTGTGTCTGCTTTGCAGCAGACAGGTGTACTGGTGGAAGGTTGCAGACTCGAGTTGCTTCCAGATGCAGCAGACAGATAGCTTGGCGGGCTGCCTGTGCAGTTGAAGTCACTGATGCAACAGGCAGGTGCGCACTCTGAATGCATAGGGCATAGGTATAATGATGCCCTCTTTTGATTCCAGGGTCTTTTGATTCCAGGGTCTTTCCACAAAGCAAGCTAGCTGGCTAGCTGTCACACAAGCTCAAAACACAGACACACAGCACCCAGAGTGCAGCAGTCAAAGTATAAGGTTCGAAACTTGAGGGTCAAGGGCTAGCACTGCAAGGTGGTATTCACCCACCGTTGACGACAGCATATGTGAGCAGGCGGCGGTCAGCAGTGGTGGCCAGAAGTTGGCTGCCATCCTGGGAGAACAGCAAGTTGGTGAAGCCAGGAGCGGTGCTCTCAATCCTCCTGATGGCCTCCAAGGTGCTGCCATGAAACAACAGGATGCTGGCCTGCATGTCACATGAGACGTTTCGTAAGGGGTCCCTGACAAACTGCACAGGGCCCAAGAGCATGTCACGCCACGATAGCTTGAAGACTGCTGGGGGTGAATGGGGATGCCAGGCATCCCCATAGCGGACTGCATGGTTAGCACAATTTTAAGGTCTGCACTGAGAAGCCTGTCTGCATGGGGTACTCCCTGCAACAGTGTCAACAGATCTCTTTGGGACTGGTGCAACACGCAGTTCAATGAAAGATGTTTTGATAAGCAGCTTGACTTGTGAGTTTGCAAGTGATGGTCAGTGCGTAAGCAGTGTGGTCATTGTCATAGATGAAGCTACACGAGGTCAGGGGAAGCTAGTAGCGGCAGCATGCAGGCTGTTGTGCCTTACTGCAACAATGTGGCATATCTTGTGTGTATGCTGTAAGCGCTTGCTCGGTCTATGGCAAAGCACCGCACATAGGTTTGTCAATCAACAAGGTGTTGCCAAGCCACTGCCAGTATCCACTTTCACTTTGCTTGCAAGGCAGAAGTACAGCTGTCTGGATGGAGATGCTCATCACAAATCACAGATGGCCTTGCACTTTTGGCAAGCAGCATAGGAAGCTGGGTTGTTGCATGAGCACACAAGTTGCTGAGAGGCACTGCAGGCATTATTGACAGAAGGCCAAAAGTCAAGAGCAGAGCCAACAAGCATTACCGTCGGGCTAGCATCTGAGCGAGACACTGTGGCTAGCAGGGAAGAATCTGCTGCAGCGGCAATGCAGCCTGGGTGGTGGTGTGTGGTGGTGGAAAGGTACTTGATGGGCAGGTAGGTGTGAGCCACCTCATACACACACAGGTTGCCATCCACACCTGCGCCCATCGCTTCAGGGTTTGCAGCTTGCAGGCAATAGCAAGCTAGTAGTACATGGTCTGACAATATGCTGGGATTTGATTGCAGGGTTGGGCGTGCAGGGGCAGTTTTGCCACTTGCTCCTGTCTGGCAGTGATGGTGCACTTTGACCATGAGATCCTGGCAGCATAAGCACAGGAACATAAGGCGTAGCTACTGCTGTCTCAGCAGCAAAGCTAGAGGAGGGAAGTCAAGAAATGTCTTGTATTTCGTCAATCCCCTAGATGAGGCGTCTGGCACTTGGCTTCTGCAACTCTAAAGTGTGCACCTCAAACTCTGAACCTGCAGATAGGCCCTCATAAAAAGCCCTGAATCAATTTGGCCAACCAAACACAATGTTAGTGGTGGTCTGTTCCTGCTGATAGCTGCCTGCAAATTCAGCCACCACAAGCCATCTGTCAATCACCTATGAAACACCTATGCTTGTGACTCTGTTCAGGAGCCTATGCAAAAAGGCCTGAAAGCAATCAATGGTTCAGTACCAATTGGTCGTTGTCAGCGTGCATTGATGATTGGTGACTGTCCAAACAAGGCAGTGATGAGAGCTCACCCAGGCTGAAGAGCAGCTTGCCAGAAGGCAGGTACAGGACCTGTAGCACTCCCTGCCGGTGCTGCTTGTGCTCTTGCAGCAGAGCCGTCTCAGCAATGTCGAAAATCCTGACTCGGCCCTGGTCAAAGCCGCAGGCCAGCTCATGACGGTCAGGATGATAGGCACAGCACTGGATGACCTCCTCTGGCGCTGCCAGCTCAAACAGCTGCGTATGAGATGCGATGGCCCATCCCCTGATAGTCCCATCTGAAGAGACGGTGCAGTACTCGCCCCTGCAGAGATCTCATTGCTTGCTGACATGTGGTCAGGCATGGGCAAGACAGGTGGGGATGCTGCACTCCTCTCAGCAATACATCTGCTGTTTGGCAGATGGTTTTACTCCTTGAACAGATGCTTGACAGACTTGCACAGCCAGGCAGAGTGGCCTCTGACATGCCTGTCCATGCAGGCAGCACACATTTGCTACAGATTGCATCAAGTTGCAGGCAGTACACAAAGGGCTGCAAGGCAGGCAGCACCTGTGGGTGTCGACCGCCACAGCATTGATTGTGTCAGTGTGTGAGCGCAGCAGTGTGCGGTACTGGTGCGTAGGAACATCCAAACAGCCTATGACTCCATTTTCTGTGCCAATGGCAATGGTGAGCCCATCTGGAGCCAGGCCTATGGCTGTCACGGCCGCCTCATGCTCAGCCTGCACACTCGTAACTCACCATCAGGCTTCATCACTGCTTCACCTTGACCACTTGCACCAGCTACATCTGTGAGGACAAACTGGTATGGAGGCAGCTGGATGCAACAGGTCAGCAATGACCGATTATCAACGTGCTCCAATGTATGTAGATGAGCAGAGAAAGCAACTACCAAGCTGGCATAGAAGGAAGCTGCTATCAGCGTATTTTCATGAGCCCATAAACTCTGGCAGGATGAACTCTGGCAACAGCGCAGGTGGCACACTCACACGCACATGGGCGGTGACACGTGCAGGCAGGGAGCTACCTCCAGCAGAAAGTCTGAGAAGTCTAAGGGCCAGACGCGCAGGAACTTGTCGTCAGAGCCTGTGACACATAAGCCCTCGCTGACCAGCATGCAGTTGATGGCGGCGCTGTGCAGTTGGTACACCTTCTCCAAGGTGCGTGTCCCATAGTTGATCTGCAGCAGCAGGACCACGGTGTTTGCCGGCTGGCACTTCCTCATCCCCTGTTGCACAAGCTGCCATTCAGGCTGCTCACACCGCATTGGCTGACTCTGATGCATACGCTGGCTTTGTGTGTCAATGCAGGCACCCATGAGGGTACTGGATAGCGCTGGGTGCGTGTCCAACAGTGTGCCTGTGGACATAGACCAGTATGCATCCGCTGGCGGCTTGAGGATCAATGGGGTTTGGGGTTCCTGTGTGTGCGGTAACGTTCTGGCGTTGTAGCCTGGCTGCTGCAAATGATACATTTGTGCTGCAGAGATGCAAACTCCGCCACACAAGATGATCTTGATGTCGGCGCCATTCTGTCCTAACTAACATGTTTTGTAGCTTCAGGGGAGAACCACCACCTTGTAGACCTTATGGGCGAAGAGCGCAACAGATGCAGCATTGATAGTTCAAAGCACTGACATCTGGAAGGCCAGCTGACCAGATACACACTCTCCAGACTCACTTCTGCCAAGGCACGGCGCTGAGAGCGCTCACATAGGGCAAATATAACAGTAGCAAGCCAGCCAAAAAACGGGTGTACACAAGGAGCGCTGACCTGGTAGACAGCTCCAGAGATGCTGGTCACAAAGACACGGCGTTCTTCCAGCTGGAGCAGACCACAGCCAGTCTCAAAAGCAATGTCAGTGAAGACATTGGTGTCCAGCCAGCTGCCTTTGCTCATCTCACCAGGAGCAGGGGTCACATGGACGGACATACCTCTAAGGTGCCCCATCTACGTACAAAGCTGAGGGTTTAGCTTCTGTGGAGCCCATCCAGTCCAGATGAGTGTACATGTTGAGCAGGGGAGATTTGCAAGTAAGAAGGCTTGGTTGCAGAATGTATGCTGGGAGTTGTATCCAGGTGCATTTTGAGGTTGGTCTGCTGGCAGCAAGGCTTGCTGATGGCTGTTCGATGCAGCGGAGAGATGAAACAGTAAAGCAGCCAACATGGTTTGAGCAGCTTTCACAGGTGAGCATACGGTACTGGGAGCAGCTGAATGTGAAGGGCACTAATTGTCGTGAGTCATACAAGATCTGACAGATGTCTGTTATTGGTCAATGCAAACAGGGTATAGAGGAGGCACCTTGAGGCGGAACATGCGCACGCTGTCCTTCCCACAGGTCATGAGCCGCCCTTCCTCGTATGGACTGAACTTGATGGCCTTGATGTTGTAGTCAGATATATACTTGGCCAGGACTTGAGCCTGCAGGATGCCCCAGCAGACAATCAGAGCAGGTGGTCTGCTGCCGCTGAGCATGGTGAGCATGGGAAGTTTGCAAAGCAAGCATGCATGCAGCTGCTGACAAAGGCTGACAAGATTTGGAGCTTGTCTACAGGTAAGATAGGCTGAGGATTACTAACTGCTTGCAACAAGAATTGCAGCCAGAGAATCCACATGTGACAGGTGCAAAAGGCTTTGCAACATCTCTTGGCCATGTCTGTCACTGCAGCTATGCTGTCCTGAATGCAACAGACAGATTATCAGAGAGGAATGAAAGACTTGAGTCAAGCAGCAATCTTCTGTGCTGTGTCACCTTCTGACCGTCCACAAGACCGGTGATATTCCACAGAATGACCAACTGCTTGCTGTGGCTGTTGAGGCCCACTGCAACCAGAAAGCGGCCATCTGGTGACAAATCCAGGCAGTTGATGCCACCAGCATGCCCTACATTGGCAACAGCACATCTGACAGTTGACCCGTGCATTGCAAAAACTGCAAAACTGCAGTCCTCCCTGCTGGCATGCAGCAGTCTCAAGCACTCGCTATCTGCTGGATATCTGACACCATTGCAGCTGTTGGTGAACAGGATGCACGGTGTTTGCTGTGCAGTGCAAAGTTGAATGCCAGTGCTGGCAAGCACGTGACAGAAGACCATGTCATTAGATTGATGCTCTAGATTGCGCTGATTGACTCTCATATGCATGCTGTCTCTGCAAAGACTTTGGTCAGATGGTCAGCACTGTTGCAGGCTGGGGGCCAAATACATGCATGGCGTTGCACGTGGTGGAGGTTGTCAAGATGCTGAAGCAGGTTATGCAGAGTAAGGGTCACCATGGAGCAGGGCTTGGCATTGCCCAGATGCAGCAGCCCACAGCCTAATCAAACCCAACTTGCCGGCCTCTGCAGATACTATCACCTGGCCAGAGCATGCCAGGGCACACACATTGTTGGCACAACCCAGCAGATGCCTCTGTACTCCACTACTGCCTGCACATGACTGTTGTCAGGGAGACGCTCCTGTTGTACAGACCCTGCAGCTGTGTGATGCCTATTACGTGAGCAGCGTGAACAGTCCAATCAAGCCAGTGATGTGACTGCAAGCATGCATTTTGTAGGGAACAGTGGGAATGTTCCAAAGATCAAGGAGCACTGGAGACAATACCAGCATGCAGACCTGTGAGGCTTCTGCAATGTATGATACTCAGTAATACTGTGCCTGTTGTTCTGGGTGCTGTGCAGCTAAAATGCAAACATACTAGTTGCATGTGGAGACTCACTGTGCATGATGGCAATGACATTCCCAGCTGCAAAGACCAGCTCCTGAGAATTTGGAAGCCATGTCATGACCCTGGTGAACTCGCCTGCAGATTCGTGCCACATGTCATTTGAGCTCTGCACCTTGAAATAAATGTTGTGAGGCAGCAAACACAGCATAGAAGCTCAATCAGCCAGGCAAATGGCTGCTGTCCTCACCTGTGTACCCGTTGATGTGCTGAAGTTGCAGCCAAGGCTCAGACTGCTCGTGCTGTGTTGAAACCTGCTCAGCTGCATCCTCAAGGGCTTTCTTGCTGCAGAAGCATTTCTGACAATCAGCACATAGAATGGTGCTACCTTGCAAGACTCGCGGTCAATGCCTTCATTTGCTTTAACGCTACAACAGCAGCTGATGCTGCCTGACTGCTTGTGACAAATGATTTGTGTGAGCAGCAGCAGGGAGGTATATCTCACCGGCGGGCCGAAGGATTACTCACTGATGGCTTAGAAAGCTTGATGCTGCTCTTCTGGCTCAAGAGGGCTGGCTTGATGTTGCTACTCAGCTCCCTGTGAGAGCAGTTTACAAAGGTTTGTCGTTGGCAGTGCAGCAAAGCTGTGTCATGACATGACACCGGTTTGAGGACAAGCAGAAAGCAGATGTGCAGACCACAGGTAGTATTCGTACCCAAGCAGGCTCATCCACAGCAACATGACAGCATGCAGAGAGTCAGCCAAATTTGCTGCTTGAGACTTAGCCATCTGCATGCAGATGGATGGCTATCGTAGCTTAAAGCAAGTCCGTCAAATGCTGGCGGGGAGCATTTGTGGTCATGCACCTGAGGGGTGCAAGCTGTCCAGCAGGCTCCTGAGGCATCCACACCCAGTTCAGGTCTGCAGGTGCCAATGCATGAGATAGCACCAATTCCTTGGGCAAAGTCTGCAATGTTACATAGAGTAGTCAGCCACACTTTGCATGTTTGTGAGCTGCAACAGTCAGCAGAGTTTGACAAGGCATGCACATCCATTCCTGGCAAATATGTATGCTGCCAGTCCAGCCATTGACAGCAGACAATATTGCAGATGACAGGTGAGAGCACAGCTGCAGGCAGTTGTTTGTTTGTTAAAAAGATGCCTGGAGCGTTTTGTACGCAAAAAGAGAAAGATCTTACTTGCCGGGTGTAGCTGTTGTCAGCAGTGAATGCACCCCGCACCACCATATTGGCACAAAATTGGATAGTTTTAGTCTCTTCAAATGCAGCAGTGGTGACAGGTGCCAGAAGAGCTGCCAGATCCAGTGCAAGCACTGTCCATTTGCCATCTGTGCTGCTGTATGGGATCTGCACATTCCGTTGGGTGCACTGCAGCATGACACTTGACATCAGCAGTTGGAATGGGTAATGCTTGCAATTGACAGTCACAACACTCTCACAGTGCAGCGTTATGTTGGATCAGACAGCAACTTGTCACATTCTCTGCAGAAAAGCTACCTTCAAAGCTTCTGGATTGAAGAGGTTGCTGATGGACACGCAGGTGGTGTTCCTGTCAGTTGTCTTGACATCAACATGAATTGAGTAGGTGTCTGCTGGCTGCACAAGGATCTGCACCCAAGCAGACAAGTCCCTAAGAACGGGACCGCGCAGCTGCATAGCCCATACACTGTGGCGGCTGCATAGCCCAAGGATCTGTTTTCTGTTCTGGACAGCATCAAAGACGCCTGTGCGCATTCAATAGCAGGCTACTTTGAGTGATGGTGTTACAGCTTACTACCTGAAGATACAGGAAGCCGCCAGTGAGCCCCAGCCCTTCAGTCCTGTCCTGAGGCAGCTGCAGGTAGTTGGCGGCTGGCACAGCCCCCGCCAGGGTAATGACTTGATGGCCAATGGAGCGGTCCTGTTACGCACAGGTAACATTTGATGCACACGACATGGCTTGTGAGCACTGAGTTTTCCTAAACCTGCTGCAGAATCAGCTCCTCAACATCCATGCAGGTATGTATTCCACCACGCAGCACTGTGAGTATAACAGTCCAGGAGTTGTGGAACTGCGCCAGCGGGCACACACCATAGTCAATTTTGCATTGCCTTCCTTTGTAAAATTGCCCTGGGGCCACTGCTTCAGCCCACAGCTGCGGAAGACGTCAACAAAGGGGTGCTGCCAAACTGCATGACATGTGAGGCTCGGGAGGTGTGAACAGTATCCAGTTCTGCCTGAAACACTGTCCAGTAGCTGTGCCAGACACGCACCTTTAGACGAAGGCGTCAACGTCGCTGGCATAGTGCCGGGGGAATCAAGATCGAAATGGAGCTTCAGCTATGAAAAGCCTGCTTGCCTGAATGCAAACGTCTGCGCTAGTGGTAC
>JAABUP010001464.1_pt1 | contig 49579 bp, 54 predicted proteins | sample 5559201 | NCBI WGS metagenome assembly JAABUP01 (sample SAMN10711887, study PRJNA513373) | rock metagenome | isolation source: Antarctica rocks | place: Antarctica | reverse complement strand
CGTACAGGTGGTTAACCGCCATAAACACCTGTACGCTGGCGTGTATGAGCACCTTTTGGCTGTCCTGGTGTGCAAGGTTAGTAACATAACCACCTGTATGCAGAAGCACGACACCCACAGGTGGTTGTGATACCAATCTTGCACACCGGGACAGCCAAAGGGTGCTCATAGACGCCAGCGTACAGGCTTTATGGCACTAACCTTGCAAACTGGGACAGCCAGCAGGTGTTCATAGACACCAGCATACAGATGGATATCAGAAGGTTATGGTACTGACCTTGCACACTGGGACAGCCAAAAGGTGCTCATAGACGCCCGCATACAGGTCCAGCATCTGGTAGGTCTCCCTTTCAGCGTACAGGTGTTTATGGCGGTTAACCACCTGTACGCTGGCGTCTGTGAATACCTTTTGGCTGTCCCAATTTGCAAGGTGAGTACCATGACCAGCTGTGAAGGTTCAGCTTATGCAAAACAGGAGTAATTTGTGCAGACTGTCATTTGCCATGCAGGCTATCCTGGGAGTGTTGTGCTTGTGCCGATTGAGCATTCTTCGTGCAGACTGTCAATTTTCATGCAGGCTATACGTTCTCATGCAGGCTTGGCATTCTCGCACAGACTGTCATTCTCACACCGATTGTCAGTCTCATGCAGACTGTCATTCTCATGGGAACTAAGCATACAAAGGGTTTAGGCACACCTGGTAGGTACCTGGCAAAAACGATAAGCTGTAACGCCTGTACATTATGATGGTTATCATTAATCTTTTTTGTGTGAATCTGGTGCAGGGGAAGAAGAGCAGCAAGGAGAAGTTTGCGGGTTCCTTGTTCACCACCACAGTGGAAGCTTTTGTCCCCACCAACGGCAGAGGCATCCAGGTCAGTTTGCGTCACACACCTGAGTGCTGCATGTCTGAGAATATCCTCGCAAAGAAAACTTTGTGCAAGTCAAATATTGCATAGCTGCAAACACATCACTTGTTGGGACGTCGACAACTGTTTTTGATATGGCTTCAGCTTTGATGGCTTTCCAGTTTGGAACTTGTTCTGCTACTTCAAAGAGATTTGACAGTGTTGGTGCAAACTTTTCTCATGTTGCAGCATTTGAGTCTTTGTTGCTTGCAAGAAGCCTCCAGTCCCACATGAGCATGATTTCTTTGCCACATTGCTATTCATTTGCTTGATCCAACAGCTGTAAATAGATCCTTTGGTGTTGCATTGATTGCATTGCGCTGTAAGACTGAGCTTGCTGCAATTCAACAACAAACCTGCTTGGCGCCCTTTTCACTGCACAACCCTGACGATCATTTTCGACGTATAAGGCTGCAACACTGTGTTTGTGTAGTCTGTCTGTGTGTGCAATCTTATTTGCATTTGGAGGTACGTAATGCACAGTCAACAGCCAATAGCCAACAGTCAACAGTCAACAGTCAACAGTCAACAGTCAACAGTCAACAGTCAACAGTCAACAGTCAACAGTCAACAGTCAACAGTCAACAGTCAACAGTCAACAGTCAACAGTCAACAGTCAACAGTCAACAGTTAGACAATGAACAGTAAACATTCAACAGTCAAACAGTAAACAGTACATGGTGTATGCTGCAGGGAGGCACATCACATTGTCTGGGACAGAACTTCAGCCGCATGTTCAAGATTGAGTATGAAGCGGAAGATAAAACCCGACAGCTGGTGTGGCAGATCAGTTATGGTCTCACCACACGCACCATTGGAGTCATGATCATGGTCCATGGAGACGACAAGGTAAAAGCACCGTCCTTTTTTTGGGTAAATTGATGTAACGTTTCGTTTTGTATCTTACAGTCTGGGGTGTGGAGCCAGTTGTGACTCATCAGGCATCCTGGCTTGAAAGCACGGGTGTATATCTCATCTTCTATTTCACATTTCATATTCGTCTATATACCTTCATGCCTTTGTTTGTTTGCTTTCCCAATTCGTTCCTTTTGTTTGCTCATTTAGCATTGATTCGTTTAAGTCAATTGTTTGGACAAGTATTTATCCAGTCATTCATTCAGATGAAGCATGAGACTTTGCCCCAGGTACATGTATGGTGCATGGTACATGCATGGTATATACATGGTACATACATGATACACACATAATAGTAGAACGCATACAGCAATCAACTCATGCCAATGTGCAACAAGACTCAAGTACCATATGCTAACTTCGTCCACATATTGTTGATACGTAGCAAGGGACCATAAACTGAGATAGCAAGGGATGCTAATTTGAGATAGCATACTCTTGCATATGTCATGTGGGAATGTGGAACATAGATAGCATACTATTGCATATGTTAGGTGGGATTGTTGAACATACTCCAAGCAGTTCCTACAGCCCATGTCATGTGCTGTGGGCTGTGTCATCAGACACCTCTGTCACGCACGGACTCACATAGAGCATAGGAAAAGAAAAGATGCCTTTTGGCATGGATTAGAGAAAAGCCCAAGGATAGGATGCATTGGGGTTCCTTGTAGGGTACTGCTTAATGGGAGATGAAAGTACCAATATCAAATCAGGCCCGGCCTCCTTCGGCCTTCAATACCCCAGCCTTTCCCCCCCCCCTGAGTGTCCTACCTAAATTGTGACTGTTGAATGCTGGAATATGGACCAAACTTTTGTTTTGTGTGACAGGGGATAGTGATGCCCCCCAGGGTGGCCCCCCAGCAGGTGGTTGTCATCCCCATCCCCAATGCCAAGATGACTGGGGATGACAAGCAGGTGCCGACATGTGTCACCATGTTAAACAACTCTGTGTCTACTTTGTGTGCATGGGCATGTGTGACTGTGTGTCCCTGTGCTCCTGTATGATTGCTGTCAATTTGATCCTGATGCCAAGCAATCAGCTGTTGTATCTGCATGGCCGTAGGGCTCCAAGCTTTGACTTTAAATTCCAGTTATTCTGGCTTGCATAACTCCCACAAGCAGCCATCACACAGCCAATCATGCGTATGGTGCTCTTCTTGACACAGTGTCACCAGCTGCATAGATTCTTGTCGTCAAATAATATTTGAAGCAACTGTCTTTGTGCATGGGTGGCATGCAGTCTGCAGGTCTTTCAGCACAAGAGGTTTAACTCATGATGTTTAAGTGGACATGTGTAGCGAGTCTCTGGCAACCCTATTGACAGCTAGACAGGACTATGCGCTTATTTTATATCATGCAAGTTACATTATTCATTGTTACTCATGTTCTTAGACGTGATACAAAATATCATGACTGCAACAAAATCTGTCTGACAATCTGTCCAAGTGACTATTACAGACTATACTTTATGTTGTTATTTATATTTTATGTATATGTTTATGTTATAATTTATATCTATATTTTTATTTATGTGTTGATGCGTAGGCTATGGCAGCCAAGGCAGATGAGCTTGTTCAGCAGCTGAAGAGCAACGGTGTGAGAGTCACCAGTGACACCCGGGACAACTACACCCCCGGCTGGAAGTACAACCACTGGGAGCTCAAGGTCAGGCTCCGGTCCTCTTCATCACTGTTAGCTTTGAGCACTTTCTGGTCATGTTCATCACCTTGAACTTTTGGCACAGTGGGGTCTGCTTTGTTATTGCTGGCTGCTTTTGGCAATTTGGGGTCCTCTTCATCGTCAACAGCTTTTGGCATGTTATGGTCTTCTTCATCATCAACAGCTTTTGGCACTGCGCGGTCCTCTTCATCACTGACAGCTTGTGGCACTTGATGAAGCTGTTTCTCCCTGACCAGAACATACTGATGATGTTCAAAGATGTACCAGCACATCATCACGTACAGTCAGGGGGTCCACAGGGTAGCCCTAGTATACCTCATCCTTGGGCTTTTGTGCAAGCAATGCTGAAAGGCACACTCTTTTCTTCTCTTTTCTTTCTTTTGCCATCTGAAATCCAGAGACATAAAAAGCGAGCATTCGACCACCTGTTCAACCACATCTATGTCACATACAGATTTCACTCAATGCATGTAACAAATCCCTGCAGGGAGTCCCCATCAGGTTAGAGCTAGGCCCCAAAGACATGGAGAACAAGACTGTCATGCTGGCACGGAGAGACACTGGGGTGAAGGAGGGCGTTGCCTGGGGTGATGTGGCTGCAAGGGTTCCTGAGCTGTTAGAGCAGATACAGGTAAAAGCCAGAATTGCTTCTCTGTTCTGCCATTTGCTCAAGGACAATGTAATGATGTAACATGTGTAAGTTTGATGTAACATATGTAGACTGCAACATGTGTACAAGGGTGCCTGAGCTGATAGAGCACATACAGGTAGAAGCCAGAATTGCTTCTCCAGTCTGCCTTTTGCTCAAGGACAATGTGGTGATGCAACAAGTGTACAAGCACTGCCTGAATAGCTGTTGGGATGAATGCAGCACACGTCTAAGCCCTGAACCTAACTGTGTCTCAGATATTGACCATAGCACCCTTTGCAAATACATGGGGACAGGGGCATCAGCTGCATGGACCTGTAAAACGATTGCTTATACTTGGAAAAGAAACAATCGGCAGTGCAAATGCCGATTGCAATTGTTTGGGCTTGCTGTTGCTGCCCAGCATCAGACTTTCCACATCAGAAGCACATGCTACTACTGCATACTATTCTTGTTATGAGATGATGTTCATGTTGTACAGCATGTTTTCTTCCAGACAATAGACCCACAGCTAGTTTCATGCTCCCATACATGCTTTGTCACTAAGCATCTCCCGTGGGCGTATGTATGTGTGTGTGCGTCCATGCTCCCATAGCTGCTTTGTCACTCGGCATCTTCTGTAGGTGTGTGTGTCTGTCTCTGCAGGAAGATATGCTGCAGACTCGGCGCGACGAATTTGAAGACAGCATTGAGGAGTTGAGCAGCTGGGATGGCTTTGTTAAGGCTCTGGATAACAAGAAAATGGTCCGAACTCCCTGGTAAGGCAACAATCACTTTTTATTTTGTTCGCACAGACGAAACTCTGCGTTGAGAGCGTATTTTCGTGGTGCATTCACCACTTCGAGTCAACTGCCATTATGAGTGGTTGCAACACAGTACGATCCTGCTGGTCAACTGGGTTCTAAACAGCAAATTTGTCACACGTGGTTGTCTCTTCATGCAGGTGTGATGAAGAGGAAGTTGAGGAGGATGTGAAGAAGAACAGTGCGTCTGGTGATGCCATGGGTGCCAAGACACTCTGCATCCCTTTGGAACAGCCGCCATTGCCAGAAGGCACAAAGTGTTTCAGATCAGGCAAACCTGCCAAGAACTGGGTTCTGTGGGGGCGCTCTTACTAGGCTTGTGTTGTGTTTGTTTCTGTGTCGTAGGCACATGTGTAAAAGTCTGTCCATGACTCGTCTTGGACAAACTGGTCCTCTGGTATGTTACACCGCTGTCATCTGTAATCACACAGAGAGGTTGTAGTGTGTCAGCCAACGACTTTGGTCGTTCAGTTGCCGGAGGATTGTGTAGTCGTGCATTACTGGCTGTGCATTGCAGTGAGCCACGTATGCGATGCTGATGGGTGACCATCCTTGCACAATAGTACATCACTCTGGATGCCTGAGCTGTGGCATTGTGAGCACTGCAACATGTACAGCTTGCCTGTGCCAGCAGTGGCATATCTTTACACAGCACTTGTCGTCTCGTTAATCACTTGTAATTGTACTCTCGCAATGTTTTCAACAAATAAGCAATGTAGCGCTGACTACAATCACTGAAATGGTTGGCAACTCATGTGTGCCACACCACATGTTTAATGTACAGCATAGGAAGTCTTGAACTTGAACGTCATATATGGCAATATGATCAATCCAACATGCTAGTGTCAATATTCTATCACTGGTCGTGCTGCTCTAGTTCTTACTAAGTGTAGTAATACACATTATTCAAAGTGAACCTCAGCTATCTGGACAAAAGCAGGCTGCTGCCAAAACTTCAGACACATGCCTGCGGGATGCTTTCACACAGGTGGCTCCAGCTTGTTGAACTCCCCACTGTCCATTACGGCAAAGCAAGCCAAACCACTGTAAGGCAGCTTTTTCTGCTCGCATACAAATCGGGCGAAAGACAGGTTGATCAGGTCATGCTTGTCTGCCAGAGCGTGCTGATTCAGCAGAGCAAGTTTTTGGCGGTAGTGGGGGGCCTTCAGGGAGGTAGGTGAGATGGTGTACGGACTCCATAGAGTGATCAGCTTGGCAAAGTATGGCTTCAGCCATTTGGACTGGTGCTCTGACAGGGAGACTCGGTTGCATTCTGGTATTTGTTCAAGTGCCAAGGAAGCTTGGTGTCGTTCCTCATCGATGCTGTTCGCTGTTGTGATGGTGTCGCTGGCGACCGAGCTGTCTGCCGTTATGTGGAGGGAGTTGGAGTACTTTGGGACGGAAGACTCCTGTACAGACAGGCCGAAGGTACGTAAGAGCACGCTCCGCGAGACTTTGGAGGACAGCAACAATGCAAGCAATAGAGTTCAGACTCGACAGTGCTTGGCGTGCATAGGGTGAGTTGCGTGCTCGGCTGGCACTCACCTGCTTCTTTGGTCTGATGATGTCGTAAGCCTTCTGCACTGCCAGGATCCCACAGCCTACAGCAGTTACACCGACGCCTATGTTGATGACAGCGACTCCAAAGGCTACAGCTCCCACGGTTCCCACCACTGTTCCAGATACGCCTGACACCAAGGGCCCCACTCTAGCAAAGAAGATCATCACCAACCCTGACTATATGTTTGAAGGTACTGCTCGCAAAAGAAGCGGAGACGCAAGAAGGCAACGCCGGAAGCTCCCGGGCGAATAGCAACAAGGTTGCAAAAGATGCAGCGTGCTTTTGCGCAAGGGCAGGAGGGTTTTGCTGATATATAGTGTCAGGGTGCATTCAGGGTACTGAATTGTGAGCTCCCTTAGTCATGCTTGTATTACAAAAATTATGTTTGTGATAAAGGCCACTTTCGCCGCACCTGGCATGTGCATCTTCGGAGTGGCGCAGCGGAAGCGTGGAGGGCCCATAACCCTCAGGTCCCTGGATCGAAACCAGGCTCCGAAATCTTTTTGCCTATGAACACCGTTGCAATTTTGCAGTCGTTACATAGTCTGAGTCAATTCCAACAGGCGGCTGCGGAGTGCTGCATGCATTTGTAGCATAATGTGGCCAGCTTAGCTGAGGGTGGTATCACCACATGTGCAATCAACATCGACTTGCTGCATAGCATGCTGTACAGACTTGTGCCGACTACACGTCCAGAAGCCAAGCCTTGCTTGAAGCAACATGCAATTTATCTAATTCAAACTTGCAGCAACAGCAACACCCCAGAACAAGCAGCTACTGCTCTTTGGCAATGTTGTGACATTGATATACATGGTTCTTTGCAGCATTGCCCCTCATTTACTTTATTCAAAGATCTCAAACTGAACACTTACTTCATTCAATGATCTCAAACTGAGCACGTGCACGTGCACGTGGTATTATTATGAGCTCAACTTGAAGGGGATTACAATGGCTGATTTGCATAACCTCGTTCAATACAGTCCTTGATACTGAGTCTTCATCTACATGGGATGATATGGCAAAGCAAGCAGCAAACTCCATTAAAATCATTGGCAGGCCAAGGCTTGCTACAATCTGACCAGCGTTAAGTTTGTCTTCTGCTCTCAAAGGCAAAACCCATTGCTGATCTACACAAATGCAATCATAGGTGCAAAGCAGACTTTTAAACCGTCTCAATTATCGTAACAGCAAGGGAAAAACATGAACAGTACGGCAAAATGCTTATGACATCTTATACTTTCCCTTTCTTGGCTTTAATGTGTGCTCTTTTAGACCGCAGACAGTTGTCATGTGTGCGGGCATAGGGAGATTGCGCCCAAGTATAGCCACTTGCATCCTTCCAACAAGCAATCTTATGAGTTCTAGCAAAAAACCTGATCAGGACCGACATCATTCTTTGCATGATCCCACTCTTCTGCCAGGGCAGGGTAAAGAGATTGCAGTGAGTTGCAGGCACAAACTTTCTTGCTAGTGCAATATGGGCATCCAGTATTTTTGCCTATGCGATGGTTAGGTGAGGACTCAAACAGATGTAGTTGGCCTTTTGGACACTTGCGACAAATCCAGTGAACTTGTTTGTGGCTCCCACAACTGATCTTGTCAGGATCAAGGCCAACTGCTCTATTCCTTCCAAAGTCAAACTCAGCCATGACAGGGTGGTTGCCGTCAGTCAGACTGGGTTGTTTGGTTCTGATGGAACTATGCACTGAGCATCTGGGACAACCAGTACCGTGCCTTACTTTACTGCGCACAGGGCTTTGCCAGCTGTGCCCACACTTGGGACACAGCCAGTGCCTCCTTGAGCTGCTCAAGGCCACAATCTGATCTGCAGTCATGTTGTTCTTGGCTTCATCCCAGTAGGCTGCGACAGACGGGGCTACAGTGGACAGACAGTTGTGCTCGCAGAGCTTGTTGTTGGTGCAAAAGGGGCACTGGCTGTTCATGTTCTGCCTGGTGTCCACCCTGGCTGTCCACTCATGTGGCTGCCCACATGGACACTTGTTGCATGTCCACCACACGCTCAGTCGACTGCTTGGCCAAATGAGTTTGTCTCCCAAGTGGAGATTCTTGGTATGGTGCCACTGCTTCTGTAGCTGTACGTTCAACCGGCTGATGTCTGGTCCTGGGTGCTGCAATGAGGGACTCTGTTCTGGTGCAGTGCAGCAAAGCACTGTCCAGTGTCCAACTGCAGACCATCAGTAGGGCACTTAGCTCAGTGGTATGAAACAAGCCTGAGAAAAGTCGATCGAAACAAGACACCGTTTGCATTGTGTTCAAGAGAGCAGCACGCCGCCAAGCTACCTCGTTTCTGCTGCTTGTTGTTGCAGGATCGTAAGCTGCGCTTGCAAAATCTCCGGCATGGCTGGGGAACACTTGGTAAGATCCTGCTGTGGAGCCTGCAGAACACGGGCTGGTTTCTGCCAGACTGACTGGGCCCACCCAATTTGCGGAAAATGCCAGCAACGATTGACACGGCTGCATACCTCATGCGAGGCTGTTGCCCCAGCGCTGGCAGACAGGAGTGGTCTACAAGTGCGTTCAGCATAGACACGATCCGTACGTGCGGTAACGGCTGATGAATGACCGCGCTTGCAAATGCAGCCTTATATAACAGCTCAAAAGCGGCGACGATAAGCTCCAGGCGCTGGGTATCGGATAAAGTGGTAGGCACCTGGTTGCGTCAAGCTCCGAAACCACGAAATTATTCGTTTGTTCACTCACCTGGGCATCCGCAGTGTAGTCTCGGTGTGGTATACTCAGGTAAATCTCTTCACAGACATCCCGCCCCTTCTTCACGTCAACTGAGGGCTTCAAAGGCGGGGGAAGACCACAAGGTGCTCCTCAGGGCTTGCTGATATCGTCCCTCAAGGCTGCCTTGTTTCTGTCAAAGGTGCTGATGTGCGTGCAATGGAATGTGGTACAGCTTGTGTGACATGCAGCTGCCTATACTGATTTGCTCAAGCTGCTGATACGTCTTACTATAGTTGGCCAGTGCAAGCAAATACAGTACAGTCACAGGCAGCAAATAGTACAGTACGCATGTTCATTGGTTGTTTATTGGGGCCATTGCCCTGTGGGGCATGCAACATACATCTCCCACTGCAGCAGCCTTCTGCAGATGTGCCCTGGTCAGAGCTGGAGCTGGCTAAGCAGTTCAACGTCTTGCTTGATGAAAGTTGGCTGTCACTGCATAACGCTGCTGTGACTTTGTGTGCACCAGTACTGTGTGGTCCACAACAAGAGCAGAAAGAACAAAATTTTACGGCGTGGCAGTCATGCACCCCCCAATCCTTGGATCTGCTGTGCAAGCAACAAGGGATACTCAATTGCGCAAGCATGCTGCACTGACTGATGTACACAGCAATGTGCTGCAGATGCTGCATGCAAAAACTACCTACCTAGCATTCCAGCAATAAATTGGACCTTACTTCAGTTCGAGACGGCCTGCAGGCTAAGCTCCCAGCATGGCTTTGGTCATACCACCAGTGTTTATTATGTGTTGGTACATCATTCAAGTCTTCAGTAGGTTGAGGGGACAAAAGGCTTGATCAATGCTTCGGAAGTTGCATGTAGTCAATCAATAGCAGCTTTGTCACTGCCATTGTGCTAATAGTGCAACCGTGAGTGTCAATCTGTCAATGGCAACGCCTGCTCGAAACGCAGCAGCCTAGTTGCTCACAGTATTAGTGACAGGTGAAGGGATAACTTTAACAGTGGAGGAAATTAGCATCCTGACACGCTAGCACTGCACCTTTCAGCAATAGCATTGGTTGACCGGATTGTACCCATCACAATTTGGATTTCAGAAACGTGTGTGTCTCCGCTTTTGTGTGTCCAAGCACTATGTAGCAACACCAAAGAGCAGAAGTCATTCAAGTGCAGCACATGGCATGTGTCTCAAGCTGCACACTGTGTATGCAACATCTTGAACACCCCAGAGGGTACAAGCCAAGCGGCGGCTTGCATGAGCCTTCAACATGCATGCACAATAGCACATGCAAAGAGGCACACCAAAAAATGCACATAGTGAGAAGGCTAGTACTTATTGTTGGCATACGCTTGTTGCATTGTTAAATATCAGAGACCATAGCAAGTTTCCCTACAGCAAAACAAAACTTGCGGTTCTTCAACATGAGCATGCCACATCAGTGTCAAGCAGCAATGTCACCAAGATGTTGCCTTCTTTTGTACATTGTGCGCACATTAATGCCTTGCTTCCAGCTGCCCCGCACACTGTTTTGCCACCATACCACCTTGTTGGACATAGCAGTGACGTCAGCTGGTGTCATATCGTTCATCCCAAAGTCCCACTCTGATGAGATTACTGGGTGATGAGTTGCCAGAGAGTTGCATTTGCACACTTGCCTGCCAGCACAATATGGACAGCCTGAACGATGTCTTCTGGTACGATCGCGAGGCATCATTCGATACCGGTGCACCTCTCCTTTGGGGCACCTGATGCAGATCCAATGCACCTGCTTTTTGCTGCCAAGGGTGGTGTTTTGAGGATGTATGTCGTCGTTGATGTTGCGCTCATAGTCCCATTCAAGCAGCAGTGGGTGTTTTGCCGCTTCAAATGTTGGCTGTGTAAACTTGTTACCACTGGACTTAATTTTGCTGCATTTAGGACATCTGGCATCATGCCGCACACGCTTTGAAATTCCAGCTTGCCACTCATGGCTGCAGGTTGGGCACTTCCACTCAGCCCTGAGGGCACTGCCAGCAAGCGTCTGCTCAGGTGTCTTCGCGTTCTTGTCATGGTTCCAGTATTGTGCTTGTCTCGGTGCTTTGGTAGCAAGAGAGCTGTGATGACACACAGATCTCCCTTGACAGTATGGGCATTTGGTGCCTCTTGTACGAGCATTCACACTTGTCTTCCAGACATGAGGGCATCCTGCTGGACAGTTGGGGCATGACCACATGACTTTCAGGCTGCTGCCTGGCATCACCTTGATGCCGCCAAGCAGAGCGTTGTTGTCAGGGTGCCACTCTTGTTGCAGCTGCGGGCTCAGTTGACTGATGTCTGGCAAGCCCACAGTCAGTTGCTTGTCTTGCTGCTTTAGTGACTGCGCTGGTGTGGCTTCACAACACACTGCAGAAAGTGCAACATTATCTTACTCAATAACAGAGTTAGTCCCCAACTCAGATCAACATGCCTCACCTGTGTGCGGCTGGCCCAAGGTTTGCTTGATGACGGGCTGGGGGATTCTCAGATTGCCTGCAGCTAGGTGTCTTCGACAAGGCTGCAGCCCAACGTGTGGCTGCCTGCAACACCATAACCAGCCAGAGTCAGCCTTTGTTGCGCTTAGAAAGTGGCGAAATTCTTCACTCGACCTGCAAGTTTGATATTTGCCACACAGATACCGGTCACGAGTCAGAACGCAACTCATTGTCAAGGTCAACTTGGAATATTAGCACGCTGTTACCTCGGAAACACGCCCAACAGCTTTAAGGAGATTTGGAGATGAGGTTCAGGAGATGAACCGTCTGGCTCTGTTCCATCTACATCTGATGCACACGCATTTCAAGTCTAGTGCTGAGTCGACATTTGTCGCCTCCTGTGTAGACGGTTTCACACAAGGATACATGTGAGCAGGTTCAAGGCTCAGATCACCATTATTGTCTCGCCTCAACCCCTTGGTGCTTGCTCCGTATAGCATATACTATATATCTATATATGCTATTAGCCAAGCTGCAGAACCATGACATGGCTGCAGCTGCTCATGAGGGGCCTCGCAGCGCTTCTCTGCTGATTCAGCCTGCTCAGCTCAGCATGGAGCTCAATCATCAAGGCCAAGACAGCAGACAGCTGTTCGACTGCTGCGTGACATTCACAATGATGCCTGTAGGCTCCCAACACGGCATCAGATGCCTTGTATGCTCTGTACAGGTTCTGTACAGTGCTTGGGGCTGGGCTGGGCTTGACTCTTTTTCAAGGCAGCTAACAACACAGCAGCGTCCCCAGATTCAGCTTCAAGTTGAACCAAATTGGTGCCTATGCAGGTCACAGCAGCACCCAATAGAATTTTGCTTCACCGACCCATTTCCCTGTTCGCATGACATTCTATTGCACTGCAATATGAGGATCGGCAGGCTTGAGCTACAGTGCATCTGTGTGACAGATTTGACTGAGTTCGCTTTTCCTTCGTTGTACAGCGTTGTTGCTGGAAAGCAAATGGGGCATTTCGTTGTCACAGATGCCATCACTACTGTCCTTTGCACTCGCAATCTTCCAGACTTCAGCAAACACAAGAAGAAGCTTACATCTGATTGTACAGGAGAGCAATAATAGCATGGGGACTGGAACATACAAGCTGGGTGACACGCTGTAGCATTTACGTCAGCTGTTCACCTGCATTTCTTCAGGACGTCAAGGCTTGTATGTTGTGCACATAGCAACGGTGCACTGACGGGTATGGTACACAAATCCTACTGAGCCGATATATTCAGTGGCAGAATACTTGCATGCCAAAAGCTGAAATCAGTGAACGCGCTCAGACTGCTTCATTCGATTCAGTGCTATCTTGATCTGAGTGTTGGGCGTCAGGTGCTTGTTGTGTAGCGGCTGATGTGTAACAGGTGATACGCCATTTGCATGCATCCAATGCACAATGGCTCCTCTCTCATAAGTGTGGCCGTCTGCTGCTGTCACAGGATCCTTCATGACTTGCTGCAACCAAACAAAGCCAGTGTTAGGAATCTCCTCAACATCAGCAGCACACATCTGGAGCAGTGGCTGAGTGTACCTCATTGCAGCTTTACACACAAGCGAGTGTGTGTGCATTACTAGCAAAATGTAATGTAGCAACAATCAGAGAGACAGTACAGCGCACTGCATCCTTGGATTGGCATGCAACCCTGGCACATGCACATCATAGAGACATGCAGCACGTCATTGCCACAGAAGGACCCTTCGACGCAGATTGGCTTAAAATGGGAATATCAATCACCTTGGTCAATGGGCAGAGCAGCATAGGCAAGCCATGCTGCACCACCCCTCGGGCAGCTGGCCGGAAAGGCACCGCATGCACGTTTCCAAAGGGCACTTGAGGAACCTGACCCCCCTGTGAACCATGACCCCCCTGGGGGGTCTGCCCCGCCTGGGGAGTCTGGCCAGGCTGAGGAATCTGACCAGAGACAGCTGCCCTAGTGCCTGGCAGCTTGCCAGCAAAACCGTTGCTGTTCAGGAAAGCGGTGCTGTAGCTGCTGTTGTTGTTGAAGGCAGCAGCTGCATCAACGCGCTTGTGCATGTCAGCAGGGGTCAGGTTCCAGGCAGCTGCGATGTCCTTGGGCGGCACAGCGTGCATGCGACTGAGGCCCATGGAAGATTCTGGTGACTGACGTCCCAGAAGGTCTTGGGACTCCTGTGGTGTTGCACAAAGCAAGTTGGATGGAAGGTGCAATCAGTCTAATAAGCATTGATGAACCATACAGCGTCTTTGCAGCAATCACTGCACCATTTCAAGCAACCTACAGACACACAGACCGACAGAGACATACACACACTCAAGCATGTTCACAAATGTGCTGTACCTGCAGATTGTCTTCCCACACTTTGTTGAAGACACCAGACAGGAGTTCATCATCTTCGCTCTGAGTGCCAGTGCTGCTCATGTGACCATTTGCCATGCCATTCATGGATGATCCAGCAAAGTGGTTGCCATTCACACGCCCCCCAACACCCCCACCCCTGCCCTGCTGCTGCTGCTGCTGCTGCAGCCCTGGGTACTGATGGGAGAAGGGCACCTGGTGCTGCTGAAAGGCAGACCCAGAGGGCCCCTGAGGGGCAGCAAAGGACCCAGTGGGCCCAGGCTTGCCCTTCGGCACTGAGGGCTGCTGATGGGCACTGAAAGGCCCAGCAGCCTGTGAGGATCCCCCCCCATTCTGATGGGCCCCCAAGCTAGGCTGTGACCAGATGTCAGCCAGCTGCTGCTGCTGCTGCAACTGTTGCTGCCGCGCACTCACACCAGCCTGATGCTGTTGCTGCTGCGCCTGCTGCTGCCTCTGCAGCTGTTGCAGAGCAACAGAACTGCTGGGCTCTACCCCTCGGTTTGCTGCAGGGTCAAGTGAAGACCTTGGGGGAACCCCGATTGTGTGTGTCTGCTGAGGCCTCAACACAGAATTGAAGCCGTTGCCGTTGGGGTAGGGGGTCATGCTGGATGACTGCTGGCCATGCCCAAAGCTGTTACCTTGAAGGAAAGCATGAGTGCCGGGCATGCCCTGCTGCTGTGACACAGCAGCTGCTTGCTGATGCTGTTGCTGGCGTGCATGTTGGAGGCTGGCCTGAAGGGGAACAACAGGCTGCCATTGGGAAGGGGTGGAAAGGCGGGCCTGAGGAACGAAAGGCTGAGCATTGGGAGGCAGAACAGACTTGATGGGAGCAGCAGCAGCAGGCTTGGCTGGAGCTTGGGGAGGTGGGGCTGAGCTAGGGGCCTGCTGGGGGGCTACCTGGGGTTCCCAGGGGTTATTCACCGGAGGGGTGGCCGCCGAGACAGGGGTCTGATACAGCGCTTTTGGCTGCTGCTGCTGCGGCTGCTGAGGCAGCTGTTGAGGCAGCTGCAGGCCTGAAATGCCACTGAGTGAGCCAGAAGTTAGGCCAGTGCCCCATATTGCAGCATTTGCATGCAGCTGATGGGCAATCTGCTCCTGACACTCCTGTCCACTCAGGCTGCTGCCTTCACTGGCAAGAGCTTCAAGACGCGCAGTTGCACCTGATGCAAAGGGAGAGCTGGCCACAGAGTGCAGCTCTGACTCTGACGGGGTCTGAGACTGTCCCTGGGATGGTGCTCGGGATGGTCCTTGGGATGTATCAAAGCTCATGGCATTGTCTGAGACACTGAGGTGTGAGGGTGTGGGGTCATCCAGGCCTGCGTTCACTGCACCCCCCAGCTGTGGGAACGCATCATCAGACACAATGGCAGCAACTGCCTGAGAAGCTGACAGTTCCTCTTCATCCCAGTCCTGCTGCTGCTGTTGGCTCTGAGGCGACTTGAGTAATCCTGCCCAGTTGGCGGGGCGAGCAGCTGCTTGAGCAGCTGCTGGCATGACTGATGCCGCATCAGAGCCTGCCTCTACAACAGCCTTGCCGCCTGTGCTCAGCTGCTGAGCTGGCTTCTGCTCAGCTGTGCTTGCAGTGCCCACCAGTGACTCATTGTCCTGACTGGCGCTTCTGGCATGCACAGACGCTACAGACTCCTCGGACTGACTGCCCTCAGGGTGCAGACCCTCTTGGGTCCTGCTTTGCATGGAGGGGGTGCCTGCAGGGGTGGGTACAGACCCTGGCTGCTGTGATGCAAGTCCAGAAAGCAACCCAGATGGAGCTCTGCCACTCTGTGAGAGCCCACTGGACTGCGTCTGCAACCCTGGCGCAGCAGCAGCAGCAGAAGCTGCTGCAGAAGGTGCAGCAGAAGCTTTAGAGGCAGGTTTGTTGCCCTTGTTGCCCTTCTTGGTCACTGTCTCCCATGCGCTGTCGTCAGGGCTACTGTACCTACTGTCAGACAGACTGCCTGGGGCTGACAGAGCAGACTGCTCCACTGATAAGGCTTGCTTTGCCAAGCGCTTCTGCCTGCAGCAACCAAAAGAAATGCAGATCATGATACGGCTTTGCAGAGTTGCAGAAAGTATTGTAGCAAGATGCTGCAATGCTGCAAGCGCAGTGAGGCATGCAGCTTGTTTACAGCTTGCTTGTCCTTGCGCTGCTGTGAAGGCAAAGCTCAGCAGCATTGTTTTGCAGCTTTTCTCACACAGACAGATGAAATTGTTTGTACGTGCTTCAGTATGGAAGGAGTCAATCAAAGCTTGACGCAGCCAGGGACCAAATTGCATAGCTGAAAGACAGACCCATCATCACCAAATGATGACAATCACAGACATGCAAGACTGTTCACCTTTGCCTCTGAGCCTTAGTCAGCTTGGCAGCCGGCACAGCAGCTGCTTGTGACTTGGCCTGCTGCTGCTGTGGCTGCTGGCTTGGCTGCTCCACCACCTCTTCTTCTTGCAAAGAAGCTGCTTCAGCAGGTGAGGCATGCACTGGCATGGCAGCTGGCTGCTGCTGAGGCTGACTGCTGAGCTGGCCTTCCTCTTCTGCTTCAGTGGCAGCAGCTTGTGCTGACTCAGCTGACTTCTGCAAACGCTTGGAGGCGCGCTCGTCTTCCCGCCTCTGGCGGTCTTCCTCTTCCTACAAAGTTGATGACTCGTTCAGATGCTGACACAGCACGTGCATGGTGCAGCAGCAAACATGGCAGGTAATGGTTTTTGACACAGTCCCAACTCAGAAGAATGTCTATTGCAAGAGAAACAGACGAGCAGGTACAACCACATTTAGCTGCTAGATGAGTTGCAAGACAGCAAGGTGATGATGCAGTTTGCTGTATGCTATTTTTAATTTTTACTAGTGATTAATGGCTCACAGGGGGGGCCCACATCATGACAAGAGTTGCCCTCGGTGGCATTGTATAAACCAATGCCCAAAACTGCAGGCTTTATGTATGAAGAGTGATGGACATCGCTATATTTGTTTGTAATCATGATTGTGATATTCAGCACCATAGATTACTGTCATTGTTGTTACTGTTGTTGTTCTCATTTATGTCATTATGGTTGCTATCATGACGAGTGAAAGTGTGCTGCAGCATGCTTGCCTGCACATACAAGAGCCAATGCCCCCCTCGTGGGGTAGGGCCTTAGCATCTGCAGGACGAAAAATTCATGCCGGCAATCATTGGCGTATGCCATGTACCTCTGACCAACCACAACCAAACAAAAAAAAAAGCTATAAAAATATAAATATACTATATGAAAATAAAATAAGAATATAAAAATGCTCACCTGCACCAGGCGGCGCATCATGATGTCAGCCTGCAGAGCCTGGTCTTCATCCAATCCACTGGTGACTGATGATGACCCATCCTCTGTTGACACACCTTCCTGAGCAGCTTCCAGGCGCTGCTTCAGCCTTGCCCTGCAGGAACCAAAACGAAGGTGAGCTCTGGCCCGTTTTGATTGCTGAAAAGCGTAAACTTTTCCTTTTCTTGTGTCGTACAAAGCAAGATGATGAGCATGGCAAGGCGTACTTGACGTGCAGTACATGGCAGCCTAAAGTGTGCAAACGTCCGGCAAATTGGTGACCTGTGCTCTGTGACTGATGTATTGTATACACTGCATTGTGACGCTCGTTTCGGAGGTTCAGACAAAGCATGTGTAGCATTGTATTTGCTGCAACACTGTTATGCTCATGCACTACAGCCAACAAGTAGGCTTGTACAGCATCTTCACAGCACAGTACTTCAACAGCACTTCACCTGATAGCATCAGCATTCTTGTGCGCTCTCTTCTGCTTGACATTGCCCTTAGGCAGCTCCTTTGCCCCAGCTGTGGTGCCAGCGGTAGTGGCAACAGGAGTGCCAGCTGCAGCTGTGGTTGCAGGGGCTCCGGTGCCAACAGCCTCCAGCTGACTAGCAGTCGCAGCAGCGGCTGGAGCAACTGATGCTGCTGGCTGCACAGAAGCATTCTTGGCTATAGGAGCTGTGGGAGCAGCTGATAAGGCTGGGGCAGCATTTACTTCCTCAGCAACTGCTGGAAGTGGCGGTAGACCGGTACGAGCTGGAGACAGGGGTGTACTGGCAGTGGTGTCAGCTGCAGCGTCTCTTCTCGCAGGCGTGACCGCAGGTGACGCTTGCAACGTAGCAGGTGATCTTGCGCGCCTCGCATGCGCGTTCGATCGAGCTGGTGAGTGTTGAACAGCGGGCGAAGGACCAGCGGTGGCTTGAGCCTGTGCAACAAGCTCCGCAATGCCGTCGCTCTCCAGAAAAGCGTCAAAATCCAGGTCGAGCCCGTCCTCCGCGAAGTCGTTCTCCCTGATCAGCTGCTCGGCGGAGGCTGAGGCAGCATCAATTTCCCTCTGAGCTGCTGCAATCAGATCCACGACACCAGGAGGGACGGACTGAGCAGCAGCGTTGCGAGCAACAGCCTGTACCCTGGCTGTATCTTGACTGCTAGGCCGGCGCGGGTTGCGGTGCAAGCCGACAGGAAGAGCCTTCACAGCTGTTCTTGTAGCTGGCCTCAGGGAGCCGGTTCGCTGATTGGGCTTGAAGCCATTCTGAGCAGGTCTGAGAGGATCCTTCGTCACCTGTTCTGGAGCTGAATGCTGCACAAGACCTGCAATGCAAGCAAGAGCTGATGGCATCTTGCGTCTTCATGTAGCATTGCCTGAGCAAAGCCGTATCAGGCAAACCAAGCAGGCGGCACCAGGGAGGTAACATCAGGCAGGCTGCACCATCTTGCATGGTGAGCCTAGCTAGATGCTTGATGTGTGCTCTGGCTAGCACAAAAATCACCACGATTATCTCAATCATACAACACCTTCCAACCAGAGAGAGCAGCATATATATACCACACAGAACCTCCATGCACAAAATCAAGAGATGCTGACCTGCGTGGTCTCCCTCGACAGCGTCTGTTCTGGAAGGGGAAAGGTTGCGGCTATCAGCCCTCATAGAACTTGAGCGCCGTGCAGACGGCATGTGGGCATGCGATGACGTGTATGGGTTTGGCGCTGAGCTTCTGCTCAACCCTGAATCCATACGACAGGCTGTGTAGGCAGATGTGTTGCTGGCAATGTAGCATATGGATATCTCATGCACTGTGCACACAACAAAGGATCACTGCTGCAAGATGTAGGTGCTGACAGAGCACAGTGCCTCAGACACATGCCAGGTGAGAAGGGCTGGATGAATACTAAAGATGACAGACATGCTGTGCTACTTCTGTCACTTCTGTCCTGACAAAGGTGCATACACACGCCAAGTGATAAGGGCTGGACGACTGATCCAGATGACAGATATGCTGTGCTACTTCTGTCACTTCTGTCCTGACAAAATTGCAGCATTGTGCAGGAGGCTGAGCTACTTGTGATTGCGTGTACCTTGGTCTAGGGGGGCCCAGTGGGGTGAGGTGGGGTGCCCTGAGGCAGAAGTTGGAGAGTCCATGCTGCCGTCATCAGAGGGGTTCCTGGCAGAGGACTTGGGACCGGATGTGAATCTGCAGGGGATGCGCATTTTCTGGCTTAAAATAAGTGTACCGCCCACATGTGTGTTGTGTGAAGATTGCGACCAGGACCAGAACCAAATTGAGAACCAGCACAACAATTGCACATGAATCTAGCTGCAATCAAGACTTTGAACGGTGCATGCACAAGACCACCCTGCCGGTTCTAATGCAGATTTGCGGGGGTAGCAATCACGCTGACATGGCCATAGTTAGAGGACAAAGGTGTCCATATGATGAGAAGCAGCAAAATGCTTTGCCAATTTCTCTGCCTTGTCTGGGATGTCGCTCATGCAGTCATTCGTGATTCATGTGCCTTCCCCTAGGGTCAGCTATGTACAGCCCCCGGTAACTCCCGAATCAAGGTCCTATTCTGGCAATCAGTGTACACACCACACATACACAAAAGCAAAAGGACACCATACCTTGACAGGAATGCCTTGCCCATGTTGCACATGGCCTTCAGCATGCTATCTGGCAGTCAGTGTACACATCACATACGCTAAAGAAGTGGGGTTACACACCTTGACAGGAATGCCTTGCCCATGTTGCACATGGCCTTCAGCACGCTGTCTGGCAAGCGAGAAGGACTGGAGGGTGAGTCATCACCCCCCTGACTCCTGACAGGGCTCACAAGCACATGGACCTCTTCACCATCATCAGTCCTGACTGATCTGTGCTGAGCCTTGGATAAGTGCAGGGGGGGCAGATCAGGCAGATCACACAGATCATCCCCAGGCATGTGATCCAACTCCCCAGCCTGCAGCTGAAATGCCTCCAGTGGCACATCATCAAAGCCGGGAATGGCATGCAGGGCCTCAGACTGGTCCTGGGTTGAGGTGGGGGTCAGAGGGGTGAAGTCAGGTCGGGGGGTGACAGCTGGCGGGGCTGTCTCAGCCTGCTCTGGGCTCGAGGACAGGGCAAGCTTGCGACTGGCAGCTGCCCTTTGGCCCTTCCTCTGATGCATTGGCTTACTAACAGGAGTGGTGGCAGGCGATGGTATGTGCGCAGTGTTGCTTGAGTCCAATGTGCTTGGTCTTACAGGTGATGCATGTGGACTCTGTGCGGAAGCTGGGTCTCTGCCTGCGACAGCAGCACCACCGACTGCTGGTGACAAGACTCCAGCTTTAGCCTGAGGCTGTGCTGCAGCCTCAGCAGTGGTGGCGGTGTCTGCAGCTGTGGTGGTGGTTCTGGCGGGAGAGGCTGGTGCAGCAGCCAAAGATGGCTTGGCTGCTGCAGCTGTGGCGGGTGCGGCTGCAGCTGTGGTGGGTGCAGCCGCAGCTGAAGAGGCAGCTGGCAAGACGGGCAGCGTGGCAGCAGCTGCCACAGCAGTTGGAGCAGCGGTGACAGCTGGCCTAGGGGCTGTTGCAGGCAAGGGCAGGGCCTGACTGGGAATGCCCAGGCGGACATCCTGATCCAGGAAGGCTTGTAGCAGCTGCTTTGTGCGACGCGCATTCAAACCCTGGTTCCACTGAACCCTCTTGTCCCATAGGGTTTTAAGGATCCCATGGTGAGCCTGTTTAGGCAAGGGATGAAAGACCCTGAAGCGCTGGAACTGCAGAACATCACTTCCATCCTGCACAGGCGACAAGACTGTGAACCAAACTGCAGAGGCATGCCTGGTGAAGAACAAAACCAAGGTGTTCATCAAATGAAACTACATCAAAGTCTGCAAGATTTACATATGTTTCTTGTTGTATGGCTATTTTCCCTTGACCCAGCATAACTACATGACAACAGGCAATAATGCAGGCAATTTGCCAAGCACCTCTATACAGGTCCAACAGCGCTAGCTGGCTGTGCCGTATGAGCCCTCTCTGCTTGGATCCTGACAATTGCAATTGCAAAGTGTCCACTGTGAAAGCAGACCATTTTCCAGCACACTAAAGCAATATGCTTTTCATGCCAGCACAAAATTAAACCGCTCAGGATGCAATCACAATCGAGGACTGGCAATAACAGGACAAGTGTACCAGCTTGGGCTTGTGATGTCATGCTAGCTGCCAAAGCAGGAGGCATATCTTGTGTGAAGGATAAATGCTGTCTGCTGGGGAAATCATGCAGATGACATCCATCAATGAGTATTGTAAAACGCAATGAAAAAAAAGAAAATGATCACTCTGCAGCACCACGAGAATGCATCCAATCCATTGTAAGTTGCAATAGCCTTGTCTTCAATGTTGGGCAGAGAGGAGCCCAAATCCATTTCTTGGCAGAGGGCACCCAGGGTTTCGTGTTCAGGATACAGGGTTTGCGCTCATAAAGGGTTTGACAACCACCCATACCTTGTCTTTGATGTTGGGGGAGGCAGAGGGGACCCACAGACCCTCCAGCTCCAGGCTCTCTGTGATCAGCACTGCCAGACAGGCTGGGTAGCGCTTGTTCACAATGTCATCCACCAAGTCACTGGGCAGCTTGAAGTCATTGATCTTGAAGGTGAAGGGGTCATTGGTGCGGTACACTGGAGTGGCCTGCAGTCATTCGTATTGTAACTACAACGTATCACTGTTGTTATGATTGTAATTATTACTGGAGTGGCCTGCAGTCATTCAATGCTTCGTCACGACACTACTTGCTCATTCCATCAGTCACAGAGTCATTTGCTAGCTGGCTGGCTGGCTTGTGCAGTCATTTACTCAAACACCACATTACCCACTCATTGACTTGTTCATTTGATCATTGTTTTCATTCATTCATCCACTTGTTTGCTCATCCATCCATCCATCCATGCATTCACTTTCACTCATTGACCATGAGTGTTCCCCTAGGGTCAGGTACGTACAGCCCTGGCTTGTTACCTGAGGGCTCCCTTATGACAGTCAACACACCAACAATCACGTGAGCTGACATAGCATGCATGCATGTTACCAGTGAGAGTGCCCAGTCTAGCAGCTGTTTATTGAGCCAGCCAGCAAGCCATGCATGACGAAGACAGCCATGACTGGTGCTAAGTCCCTGTGCAAGCTTCAAATTCTGCTGCCTGTGCATTGATTAGCATCTGCTGACTGAAACTTGCTGTGGTTGGCAAGTAGCATTCAGTGTGATTGGCAATCATCAGTTGATGGGTGCTCACAAACCAGTGTTCAAAACAGACATGAGCACGAACTTAGCGGGCAAATGTCATTGTTGTCATAAGCTCACATACCACATGAGCCGTGTCAGCAGCATAAGTCAGGCTGCAGTACCAATAACAATGACGATAGTGTGTACAATTCCCAGGACATGATGAGCTAAGTACATGCAGATTGCAACCCATGCTGACTAATGCCTCATGCTGACTATGTGGAGTTCAGCTGTTGTGATCAAGCATGTAACAGGAATAGGAATGTTGCAGAATTAGCAAAGACTTTGTACAATGTTTGACCAAGAATAAGAGCAAGATGGGGGTGCATTTGTGACCTGCTGTAGCCCAACCTCATGCAGATCAAAGATAGCAGCCAGAAGCAGCAAGAATTGTCTAACAGAAGCTGCCACAGGAGGTGCTGCTAACCTTGCAAGATATGCCAATGACAGGAGCTGTATCACTATCTACTATTGAAAATATGCAGATCAACAGTAGCAGCCATAAACAGCTGCCACTACATTAACAGAAGCTGCCACAGAAGCTGCCACATACCTTGCAAGAGATGCCAATGACAGCAGTGGCCTTGAAACCCTGAGCCAGTGGGTCCTTCAGAGGGGCAGCTATCAGGGCTGGTGCTGGCTTGGCCCCAGCTACAGCACCGGTGACAGGGGCCTTTCCAGGACATGCAGGTGGCCCTGTGCCTGTGCCCCTAACAGCCCCTGATCTGCCCCGATAGGCTACACAGAAGGGGCAGTCACATGTGAGCAGCTCTTCTTCTGTGGGAAGCACATTCAGGGCTTCTGAATCTGCATCTGGAGGTGCCTGGGCTCCATTCTGGGCTTTTGCTTTGGCACCTGCGCATCAGGAAAAGCTTGTGAACGGTTCAATTAGGTGCAGAGCAAGTGGAGGGAAATGCAGATTGAGGTGGGTAATTGTGTAGCTTGAAAAGAGTTGCTTGATGTTGTGACTGGACGCCAGGTGTTGCCAATGCTGCACATTTGCAAAAGGTTGTGAACAGTTCAATGAGGTGTAGAGCGAGTGGAGGGAACTGTAGATCAAGACAAGTCGTCATATAGCCTGAAAGGGATTGCTCGATGCTGTGACTACACGCCAGGTGTTGCTGATGCTGCACTTGTTGTACGGCAGCAACTGCATGTGAGACTTGCTGGCATCAACTGCCATCCACATGGTTGAGGCTGCACAGAATCTATGACGACAAAGGTAGGCACAACAGGGACTTGACAGATGCAAGCAGGCATTCCAATGAGTGCTTGCACCAAGGCTGGTTGCAATGAGAGGAGAGAGACTCCGTGTATGCAGGCAGATACTTGTTATGGATGCTTGCAACAAGCTTGGTTGCAAAGAGGACAAAGGGACTGTATACATGCAAGCAGACGCTTTCTTTCAAAATTTGCGTCAAGCATCTGTGAATAGGATTATTAGTACACAAAATCTGTGCTTGCACTTGCATTTGCATTTGCACTTGCAAGCAGACATCTCACACTATGCTTACACCCTGACCAGATCGGCAAAGCCAAACACAGAAGCTGGCAAAAAGATGCGCTGAACTTGGGACTTAGTGTCTGCTCAGCTAGCTTGCATCCAAGAAGAAGAGGACAGGCTTGCAGCCAAGAAGAAGAAGACAGGCTTGCAGCCAAGAAGAAGAGGAAAGGCGTGCAGCCAAGAAGAAGAAGAGGACAGGCCTCACCTGACTTGCTGCCACTGCGCGTCGCGCTATTGTTCCCGGTCCTCTTCTTCAGGGCAGGCACACCCCCATTGACTTGCAGATGCTGACCGTCATCACCTGAAGGTCTCAAAACACTCCTGTCAGCTGACAAGCTCATGAGACGTTGTAGAGTGGAGCTGTAACTTTGGCGAAGAAAGTGGTGTGGTGATGTGGTGATGTGGTGTGGTGATGTGGTGTGGTGTGGGGTGGGGTGGTGTGGTGATGTGTCACAGAATGTACTGGTCACTTTTGGGTCCGATGCGCATGACATGTTTGTACAGCGCGTCCATTGAGTTGCTACAGTGGTGCAAAATAAACATAGCTTGATGCTTGATGCAAGAACAGCCCTTGTAAGTTAGGTTTGCAGCCTACAACTCTGGCAACACAAGCCACTGACAATGCAGACAGCAGCAAGCAAGGCAATCAAGAGCTGTTCCAGCCAACAAGCAAGACAATGCAGCCTCAGCCTCAGCAGCAGCAGCAGCATGACTGGCAACACAAGCCACTGACAGCGCAGATAGCAGCAAGCAAGGCAATCAAAAGCCGTCCAGTCAGCTAAACAGCAAGCAAGCAAAGCAATGGAACCAACCCGCGCATGAGTAGCATCAAGCAAAGCCATCAATAACACTCCAGCAAGCCAGCAGCAACACAATAACATGCAAGACAATAACAAGCAAGACAATGACAAGCAAGACAATAACAGTCCAGCCAGCCAACAAGCAAGAAAGCATACCCTTAGCAACAGCAGCAGCAGCAGCAGCAGCAGCAGCAGCAGCAGCGCTACTATCATCTCCAGCTTCCTGGGCACTACCGCGGCCTGCCAAGAGCAGCTGCTCGGCAGCTTCCTGACCAGAGCCGCCAGGTGCACATACAATGGTGCCGCAGTGCAGCCTCAGGACCTGACCAATATTGCTCAGCACTTGTGACAGCCCGCCGAAACAACTCATGTATTCCTGCAAATTCAGCCAAAACTACTGTCAGAATCTGGTGCTAGGGTCTGGGGATTGGGGTAAGACACCAGGAACTAGGATTTGGGGTAAAAGGATGTGGCTGCTGGTGATGCATGGGAATTTGCAGAGCCCATTGGGGGAGTCTGAATATTACAAGTAGCTTATTGCTGACCAAGGTGTATACACCGATGCAGGCGAGGTACAGTATGCTGAGTGTTGAACAAGATGTGTCTAGGAACCATTTTGTAGAAATGCAACAATGTAGTTGCCTTCTGTAGATACTTTTGAACAGCAACATTGAAACCTAAAGCCTAAATCCCAAACACCGCAGCAATGTCCATAACCCCTGTATATACTGCTGGGGAGCAACCCTGACATATGAGCCCTAAACACCCCAGCAATGTACATACCTCTGTATGTCCTGTTAGGCTGCAACCCTGACATCTGAGCCCAAACTACCCCAGCAATGTACATACCCCTGTATGTCCTGTCAGGGTGTCACCCTGACGTCTAAAGCTGGAATACTGCAGCAATGTACATACCCCTGTATATCCTGTTAGGGTGCAACCCTGCCGTCTGAAGCCTAAGTACTGCAGCAAAGTAGTTACCATACCGTAAGGTCATCTTGGGAGATGCCACCCAAGAGTACGGCGGTCATGAGGGCACGTGTGTCATCAGCATGGCTGCTGGTCTGACCCCCCTCAGTCAGGCTGCTTGCACAGGTCACAAAGGCACTCTGAGGCGAAGGAGTCACACCAGCATCAGCAGCAAAGTCTACTTCTGCCTGTACACACCAAGCAAGCAGATGTGGGTTGAACTTGCTGTTTTGGGGTGGGTGCGGGGTGGAAGCGGGGTGGGTGCAGGGTGGGTGCGAAGTGGGTGCAGGATGGGTGCGGAGTGGGTGCAGGATGGGTGCGGGGTGGGTGCAGGATGGGTGCGAGGTAGGTGCGGGGTGTGTGCGGGATGCATGCGAGGTGGCTGCGGGGTGGGTGCAGGGTGGGTGCTGGGTGGGTGCACGGTGGGTGCTTTGCAAAGGTATATAGCTTGGCTGTATGTACCAAGCAAGCAGCTCTTGATTGCAATTGCTGCTTTGCGCAGAGTAAGCTGCAACAGCCTCTGTTTGGGGCAACTGCCACAAGTGCAAGAGAGCAAAGGGCCAGCAGTACTTGTTGATAAGGGCTATGCACTGCATGGATGAATGAACAGATGAATGAATAAATGAAAGAATGAATGAATGGATCGAGAAAGAAATAAAGGATGAAAGCACCAGTAAACGAATGGTTAAATGAACAAATGATTGAATGTGCGCAGTACCTGGCGGCATATGTTCTCATAGTCCAGCTCAGCCAAGGGCCCTTGGTGAGCAGTCACAAAGGCATCCAGGCGTGGCCCTGTCAGAGGCGCTTGGGCAGCTACATATCTATCTGCACATCAACACATCATCTGGTCAGTCAGCAGTGCATGCTTCTGCATTATTTGTGATGTGCGACAGTGATGCAGCATGATCAGCCATATCATTGATATGTGCAAGATTGGAGCATGACTGATGCAGCAACTAGTGTATGCTGCTGCAAGCTAAGGCTTGTGACTTTGCAGCTGCACAGCTTTATGTCAGACATTGCGCAAGTGGGGTGGGCACAAATGATAACAACAATGATAATTACAAAATAACAATAATAACAAAATGATGATAACAATGTTAGTAATAACAATTGTGACATCCAAAGCAGCTTGTCTTGTGCATCCCTATAACGTCAACTTATACAATGGTGTCAAAACTATTGTACTGTGAAACCATCAACACTAGACCTAGAGCAACCAGGTGGACAGAGCCACAAATGTGCCTGTATACACCAGCTTTGCGGCATATGGCTGCTGCCTTGGGGCCCGCTAGTTGGTGTCTTTGCGTCTACCACAGAGTAGACAAAACAGTTTGCACAACTCACAGTGCTGCCAGAGTGGCATCTTGACCAGAGGTCAGTCAAGCAGGCTTATGTCGTACTTAGGCGCTTGTGAGAGCATTTGAATTCCCTGCAATCTCAAAAAGCTATGCATGCTCACATCTCACTGAACCACTTGTGGGCATCATGAGCTCTTTTCAATCCCGAAACGCCTATTTTAATGCAGAAACGTCATCCCTACACTAGAAATCTAAATAGAGAAACGCCTGGGAACAGTAAAAACGCATTTCTACATTGGGGAGATGTTTTAGCACTATGAAAACTGTGCATCATAAGACCCCTGCATCCATGCCCTGAAAGCCATCTTTCCCATCCAAATGCTGAGTTGCTCTTGACGAGCTGAGTTGCTCATGGACCACAACACTTTCACCTACTGTCCATATGCGTTCAAACGCACTCAGATTTAGTGTGCAACGCAGGACTGAGGCCATACCTATCTGGTTTCTGAAGTTGGTGACATTTCGCCACCGAGCAACTGCATTACTGAAAGATGGCCCGCCGCTCGCGATCAAGTTCAGCGCCAGAATCGCCCTCTCAGTCACCCTCTGCTTCCCAGGTTCCACAGCAACTGCTCTTGCCAAGGCCTCGATGCCATTTGCCAAGCCAATATCTATCAGATTGGCCGACTGGCTGGCCATGTGGGCTAGAAACTCCACTGCTGGTTGACACACGTACTCACAGGTGACATCACCGTCGCACAGCTGCTCTTCTGTGTCAATCTCTTTGCACAGAGCAGCAACGACTGCTGGGATGGCGTCTGTGAGATTGGGGTGCAGCTGCTTGTGAAGGGCGATGTGGGCCAGCACACAGGCGGCTGAGTCTGTCACCCAGGGCTCAGCTGCAGGACAGATTGCAGGCTTGCTCAGTGTGAAATTGACAAATTGCAGGCTTGCTCAGTGCAAAATTGTACAAATTGCAGCCTTGCTCAGTGTGAGATTGACAAATTGCAGGCTTGCTCAGTGCAAAATTGACAAATTGCAGGCTTGCTCAGGGCAGCATTGAGAATCGTGAAAAAACCAGACCTGCATATATACCTGAGGATTGACCAGGCAGGCCAGAATTCAGCACTTGGAACACATTGTGGTAGCTATGATTGTGCTTGCTTGTGCATGACAAGCTGCACAATGCTGAACATGCGATACAGACTGGATACCCGACGGATATCAGTGCAACAGAAAGGCAGGATTGCCATCCTGATTGCAGTAACAAATGGCAGGAGGGGAGAGTGAACAACATGCAGGATGTGCTGCAAAATTGTTGCAAACTTTTCAAGGCCTGACGGGCTTTGAAACCACATGCTTGGACACACGCAGTGTCAGGTCTAAGTACAACAGATATGAGCCCCTTGAGACATGCAGCAGGTCCAGAATGACAGCAACTTTATGCAATCATTGCGATCATTCCCTTTCAGTTTTGTGCATGCTCTGTGCATTCATGCTATGCACATGATAGCTTACCAGACCCAGCTGTGCCTTTCAGGATCTGCACCAGCCTGGCTGCAGTGTTCAGGCCCACAAGCAGCTGACACGTGCGCAAGTGGGGTGAAGGAATGGAGGTGATGTAGTCCAGCATGTACAGCTCATGCACATCCTGGAATGACACCTGCTCCCGAAGCTGTAGGTCAATGAGATGCAACGCTTGTTTGGTGGTCAGCTCATCCTCGCTGAGCAGCTTCACAAGGAAGGGAGTCAGCCCTACAGGCAACACGGTCAAATGATGTGCCTGATGAGGGGTGTAAGCAGTCCTTGGCTTGCAGCGGGAATGATGAAGAGATGTATGTGATGAGCAGTGTGAATAGTGCTGAGGCTGCAGGGTGTAGTTTGTTGTTTCATGGTCGCCATGCAAATCAGCTGGACCCAGCATTTGTACTAGACGCACTGCCAATGCTGCATGTGCACAATGACTGCTCAACATCATCCCTATTTGCACCAAAAAGGCTGCTGAGATTCGGTTGGTCTAAACTGAAAAGGGCTATGTTGCAGCTTGAGACAAAGGCTGATCAGACCAGCAAAGGTCAGCAGACATGCAACAAGTCCATGTATGGCATGCCAGCATGAATGCAAACAAAAGACCAACTGATGCAGATCAGGCAGATTTAGTACCTGATGCACAGACCAGGCTAGCAGCTGGTTGATGGACCTCTGCTAGTCTGCGTATGACCATAAGAACAACCTCGATGGGCTTTCTGTCTGTCACACAGGCTGTGCAATCATAGATGGCCCTGCCTGCAGCCATACGCTTGGCAGCGCGCAAGACAGGCGGCAAGCCTGTTGTGAGCAGCTCATAGTTTGGAGGCTGGAGCCCAGGCATCTCAAGCAGAGTCAGCACAGCCATAGCTAGATAGGCTACAAAGCGTCCACAACCATCAGCCTCTTGCATTTCGTATGCCAACCAGCTGAAAGCTACTTCCACGACTTTGAGAGCCACATCGCCGTGACTGTCTGAGCTGATGCTCTTGCTGAGGGTCTGTGCCAGCCCTGGCTGACTCTCTAAGAGGTTTTCGACATCTGCTCGAGAGAGGCTTTCCATGTACTCCGCTGAGCGCATCAGTTGCAGTGGCAGAAGGCCTGACACGCCCTGCAGAATGTATGTTGCCAGCAAGAGACCACCGCCACTGACATTCTCCTGCTTCACACTGCCAATGTGCTCGAGCACATTGTTATGCCACCCCTCAACCACAGCAGCTGCATCCAAGCGTTCAATGAAAGGTGTCAACTGCTGTGAACCTATTGAAGCTGCCAATGAGCCGTCTCCCTGCAAGGACATCCAAAACGCGGTTGGTCTGGCCCATTAGCAGTGCAGTTGCAGAGCAGAGCAAAGAGAGCAGGTCGCTCAAGATCCACAGCAAAGCAGGTCGGTGCTCCTTGGAGCAGGCGGCGACCATGCATTGCAGTGGCAAGCTTAATGATACCCTGCTTACATGTCCGAGAACGTGCCCGCCTCTGTTGGGCGGTATCGAGGCCTCTTGAGCCTTATTGAGAGCAGCACTATCCATGCTCGCCTTGATGTGCTTCGCTTGAGGCGGAAGACTTGGCTTCATGTTCAAGAAGTGTGATCATCGAACTGTGCTAGGGCCAAGACTTCTAGCATGGCGCCAGTCCGGCTGCGCGTTGTAACTGGCGCGTCCTAACTCTTTGAGAACTTGCAAGGTCTGGCTCGAATACCTAGCCTTCTTGCATTAGCCGACTCATGCCCACGTGCTCCTGAGAGTTGCAGGCATGTGACATGCTTTGACCGCAACTTTTTGCATGAGCATGTATTGTAAGCAAAGGGATGCACGTATCGTACTTTGCCCACACGGCGTCGATTCAACAGCCGAGCACCAGAGGCTTTTGCAATGCTGTTGACCAGTATCAATGAGACGTGTCAGACATGCAGTTATGTGCACACTTCTTGCATGATTGGTTCTGTAGAGCACCAGTGCATGCTGAACAGCTGTGCTTAAGTGAAAGAAAAAAGAGTAACATACTGTGCCAGAGTCAAAGAGTGTTGTGCCAGAAAAGACACAGAAAGGTTGTGCTGAGAATGCAGCAATAAACACATTGAAGCTGACATGCTTGTGATATACATGGTGGCGCTTGCAGTACTGCACCAATGGTGCAATGATACTGGGCACAGGGGGAACACATGGGTACGACACGGCCTGTGAACAGCATTAGACTCAATCAAACTTTGAATGCTGTGATTTCGAACCAGCATGCTGCTGCCAAGAGGCATCTGGGTCATTGGTGACACAGACTTGAGAATGCCAGAATGATCCTGCGCCCATTTGCAAATGCTGGCCAAGTCGTATGTATAGCCATCTGCTGCTGTCACTGCATGCTTCATCTTTCCCTGCATGACAAGAATGTGTCTGCATGAGTGACAAGGCTGCTGGAGCAGCAGCAGCAATGGACATTTTAGGAGGATCTGTGAACCCAAATGTGAGTAAGCAGTGTGAGCATGAGTTACCTTGGACAGAGGGCAGCAAGTAACGGCTTGCAAGTACTCCCCAGGATGCCGCATTAACTGCTGGACAGCTTCGTAGACAGCTGGCTGAGCGTAGTCTGGACTGAGCTCCAGTGTGTGCATGCCAGGAAATGGCCGCTCAATACTGTCAGAAGGATTTTGCTGCAGCTGAGTGGAATCTGTATGCTCTGACAGAGCTGCAATAAAGGACTGGACGTCTGTTGCCGAGGGACATGCGTGATATGCTGCAGAAGCTGTGCTGTCAAAGTCACCCTGGCGCCTATTGTAAGACAGGCCAGGCCATTCAGGTCTGAATGCTGCTATGGCTGCATGCTGCGGCTGGCTTTGCACAAAAAGCTGATGGGAGTGCGCTGCTGATACTTCTTGCCAGCCATAGTCAGAGTCAGAAGTGCTGCTGTCTGCAAACTTGGCAGACTTCACTTGCATGATGTCCAGCCCTGATGGCGGCATGCTGGCCTCATACAAGTCATCTGGCAAATACGGGAGATTGCCAGAAAGAGGTTGCTGAGTGAAGCGGGAAGGGATAGGCTGGGTTTGAGCTGGGCTCACACTCTCTCTGGGGCGCTTTGATCTGCTGTGACGCTCAGGAGCACTTTTCTTTGCCTGCAGAACAACTGGCATCAAATAGCTGTGCGGTATGTCCATGAAGCTGATCAAGAGAACGCGTGAGCATGAGAACTTACTGTGTGATCAGAGCAATCTCTGAGTCGCTTACAAGGATGTGTGCAAGGGTATGGTGGACCTTGTAGACCATCATCAAGCAGACGTCTGACGGCGTCTGCGGGTGAAATGCCTGTATTGCCTAGCAACCTTTGAGATGCAGCAGACATCTGGCCAGACATGGCGCAACTCGCTCTGAATTGAACCTCCTGCAAACTTCCGGTCTCTCTCCAGACGTAATGCTCAAGCAACGACCGGCCTGTACCACACTAGCAGATGCTTGTCCGACAGCACGCGTTGCTAACAAGGCAATGAAACACAGGCCAAAGGTGGACAGGAGAAGACAACGTAGACAACGTAGGATCTCGACCGTATATAGGTGAACTGTCAGATACGTACCCTGCGGGTCGCATGTGCACATTGCCGAGTATTGCTTTGCGTCAGGACCGGCGACGGCAGTCCTGTGTCGTGGTGCAGGGTGCAAAACACACTGGTGCCAAGCTGTGGACGTGAGCACGACGTGCACTTCAGTTCGAGACAGTAGCAAAATGAAAGCTTGAACAGCCACAGCACTTCTTTGTCGTTGCTACAGCCTGTAAGATACCTGCTCCAAGGCAGCTTTTACAGGCAGCGCTTGCATTATGTGTACGCCGTATATCATGTTACCAAACAGCACTAGCTGTATACGTATGGGACCACAAGAGAGCAGGTACACGCAGTGTATTTAATCATAGGTTTCAATTTGTGTAATGCAACAAAGCCATCCTGGACTTTGACGCAACATAGGCTAACAAGATCCAATGAATATAAATTATTTCAGCGACTCACTCAGTCTCAAAAATACTGCTGAAAGAATGTACAACAAAATACACCAGCTGCCCATCACAATTGCACAAGGTCAATTGCAGGCTGCTTTCAATATGCCAGGCACACTAACAAAAACCTGTAACTGCTGCATAGTTCAACAACTCTGCACAACAATAGACATCTGCACAATATTGTGTAATGATACTGAGATCATGCTGTGGAAAATCTGAGATCAGAGCTTAGGCATGAACCGGTTGCCTTTCATGCGCAGGGTTCTTGCTGGTCTTGATCGACTTGATAGCTGCAGCAAACACGCAACCAATTAGCAGATGTTGCAGCTACTTCATTCAGCATAGTGTGCAGCTCACCAACAAGACAAGCCATGCACATCACCTGTAGACGCATTAGCTTCTGTACAAGGATGATTGATAATGCAGAGTCACATGGCATAAACAACAGAAAGCGTGAATATGCTTACCTTCGCTGTAGTCTGACGCCCCAAACACAGCAGATCCTGCCACCAGAGCATTAGCCCCCGCCTCAATCACCTGGCAGAAGTTTCAGCGTGACGTCAGCATTGCTGCTAGCTACACATATGTTTACTGTTTGCTAACAAGTAAACCGAATGAAAAGCAGATATGCAGGCATGCATTGGTCTTCACAGCAATGTTGCTCAGCCACTGTGTTCAGAACCATTGTGCGAATGAGACCGTTCTTGCCCTATGCTGAGAGAAACTTTGCACACCTTGTATGCATTCTTGCCGCTGATGCCACCATCTACTTCGATCCATGGCGATACGCCAGCATCATCGCACATCTGCCTCAGCTTGCGCACCTTCTCAACCTGGTACTCAATGAACTTCTGTCCTCCGAAACCAGGGTTCACTGCACCAAGAGCAGACCTCAGCAACACGAGTGGCAACATGAGTGGATGCCTGCCTTGCACATTGATAGGGCAGCCTTGATAGGACAGCAGGGCTGCAGGCCCATAACAAGGGCACACAAACGCAGCCATCTACTTCCAGGCAGTACAAAACAGTATAATACACTATCAAGGGTTGCAAGCACCCTCCTTACAGCCGAATACAAAATTTGCAGTAGAACTCCTTTTGCCCTTGTGTTCAAGTCACAGACAAGTGATAAAGAAGACATGTTGCAAGACAGTATGATGCATCTGACAGTGATACACAGGTATACTTTTGTGGGAACGCAATATAACAATCAAAGGTACGGCACAATGTCTTTCTGGCCAGAAAGCTTACCGCTCATGAGGAGAATCAAATCGACCTGTGTGATGACATGCTGGATGGCCTCAATTGGTGTGGCAGGGTTCAACACAACTCCAGCTTTCACTCCCAGGTCCTTGATCTGCAGCAGCAACCAAACAGCATTACTGCCTGTGTTTTTAGCACTAAGATGACTAAGCAAAAGTTGCAAAACCCTTTTGGTGACCTAGCACAAAAAAGTAATGCAGCTGAGCTCTGTCTTGGGAATCTTCTTAGAACAGAGTTAGCTGCTGTCAAACACATTTTAACAGATTTTGGGCCGCCAGCTGCTGGTAACATGACAGTGATAACATGCAGCACAACCACCACAGAGTATTTGTGTTCTCGAAGCCTATGTCAATGCATGGGAGAACAAACAGTATCCTACATACATACCATTGGCCACATATGACTGCCTAATGAGTGCGACAAGCAGATCTGGCATATTGGAACAAGGTACAAAGGGCTAGGCCATAAGGCAGAAGACATGTAAAGCTACACTGTGTGTAGTACCAGCCATACCCGGTTAATTGTAACAAGGCACAAAGAGCTAGGCCACAAGGCAGAAGACACGTAAAGCTACACTGTGTCTAGTGCCAGCCATACCTGGTTGATTGGGACAGTCTACAAACAGCTAGGCTACAAAGGCAAAAGAGATGTAAAGCTACATTGTGTATCAGCCATACCTGGTTGATTGTACGGTCCAAGTGCACAGTGGCAGCTGGCTCTGCATGCACACTGATGATGTCACTTCCAGCCTTGGCAAAGTCTGCTACCCGCTCTTCAGGATGCACAATCATCTGCAGCTCAGCAGTAACGTTGTCTTCAGGATGAAAGCCTTGTACTTGAGGAAGGCCTGCAAGAGGTGAGGAAGCAGATGATAGGAGACTGCAAAGGACCTCACCAGATGTGTGTCCAAAGGCAGGTCGGTCAAGGGCCTGATTGCAGCAACGATGAGGGGACCCTGCAGTACAGAGGGCCAAATTTCAGTGATGTACACGGGTTTGGGTGAGATTAGCAGAGTCGCAGTATCAACCTGGCAGGTCAACTTACAATGGTGATGTTTGGCACAAATCTGCCGTCCATGACATCCACATGGATCCAGTCAGCTCCAGCAGCCTCAACAGCCTTGATCTGCAGCAAGACTAGATGCTTAAGCCTCTGAAATTGTATACAAGGCTTCCTGTTTGTCCGTGTCAAGTCAGTTGTCAAACAGCCTTGACAACTGACGTCAGCTCATGTTTGTCTGCATGCATGCAGGGCTAGGGCCACTCCAAAATCTCTGCTGACCGTTGAGACATATATACGCTGTCTCAGGAAGCAATACCTGCTCGCCAAGCTTTGCAAAGTCTGCTGACAGAATGCTGGGTGACACTATGATGCTGTGCTTATCGAATTTGTCGACACGGCTGCCGTCGCCGCTCGCCCGAACAGCCAGCGACCTCCGTGATGCGGAGAAGCAAGCTTTGTGTTGCTGTCTCAAGGGCGATCCAGCCAGCTGGCTGACTCGGCTGCACGTCTGCGGCTGCATACTTGTGAATGTCGTCATTGCTATGACCTATAAATGTAACTTTGCAAGTCTCAAGCTGAACCTTGTCGAAGATAGATCTGCAATAACGTTACCAGTTGCCTTGGAGCAGCTGGTCAGCGCTCAACAACCGCTGCTGCTGCGTAACCTAATCCAGTCATCACCTTCTCAAGCCCTACAGGGCAGAAGCTGAGGCAAGACCTGCTGCATAGGGTTTCCTGCAGAGCCCCAAGCGTCGGTGATCATCAGACAATAACATCGATCTCGCTCGGGAACACAGCAACCTCAACAAGGATTTGCATACAGCACCGTTGTAGTCAGTTGCAGCACCTGCTTGAAGCGCCGCCGTTGCGTTAGCTACTTTAGTGAAGTATTGCTGTCCATGCGAAGCCAGCGCTCGAGTATAGTAGCTATACCTGCACAGCTAAACAGCTTCCGGTTTGGCGAACAGCCTCCAGCAGCTCTGCAACCTTGGTAAATTGCAAGCACCCTTTGTGTGACAGTCAAACCTTTGTTTATGGACGGGTCAGCTTTGGACAATGCAACGAGGTTGTTTCGAGTCCGCAAGACTTGCTTGGAAATGTTGAACGACAGAGGGTACTTGATTGGGCAGGTGATCAACGTCATTTGACTGACGTATGTACAAGGACATATCAGGCTCATGTCAAAAAGCATACAAAGCTCGCACATGCGCTTTGTCTGAACAGGATGACCTGGAGGAAACAAGGGACATCTTCACTCAGAAGTTTTCAGAGGAGCCAAAGAGAGACAACCTGACACTCCTGGCTCCAAAGCAAGAAGATCCCACTGACCAGGTACCCTGCCAGCTTCTGTCACATGTCAACATGTGGTTGCAGCTGCCAGAAGCCAGCTCCCCTGTCAGAGCTAACCACTGCTGCCTACCGAATGTCCCAGCAGCTTCTCACTTTGCTCCTCTGCATCTCACCAGCTGCAATTGATTTGTGCGTCTCTGTCAGTACAGATGTTCGTGTTCTTCCCAAATGAGGACAAAGTCGGCGTGAAGACCATCAAGACCTACGCTGAGCGCATGAAATCTGAAGGTGTCAACCGTGCTCTCATGGTTGTGCAAGCCAACCTCACACCCTTCGCAAAGCAAGCTGTTGGGGAGATGCACTCGAAATATCACATGGAAGTGGTAAGCATTGCCTATTTACCCTCATGTAGATCATATAGAGATGAAGACAGACAGCTTTGGAGAGTTGGGACTTGTCCCGCACGCACCTAGCTCATCATGAGCTGGAAAGCGATGTTATTATTATTATCATCATCATTATTACCCTCATGACCCACAACGCAGCTACATAATTTGGGAGCTTCAGCTGTAGATCCAGCAAGGCTTTCTCATTTGGGTGCAGTTCCAAGAGTTGGAGCTATTGATAAACATCACAAGACATGTGCTGGTCCCCAAACATATGTTGCTTGATGCCGAAGAGAAGAAGACATTACTTGACAGGTATACTGACATCCTAGCTATAACACTCTTGCATCATCTGCCTTTCAGCTTTGTATACCGGCCAGGCTTGGTGACTGGCTGTGGCTGCACATGCTGCTTCTGTGCTTGAGTCACAACATTTGCTGCTACAGGTACAAAGTCAGAGACACTCAGCTACCTCGAATACAGCATAGCGATCCAGTAGCGCGGTACTATGGCATGCAGCGAGGGCAAGTTGTGAGAATAGTCAGGCCCAGTGAGACAGCAGGGCGTTATGTCACCTACCGTCTTTGTGTTTAGGCTTGTCACAGTACAATCATTATCCCCAGCTTTTGGACTGTGCAGCTTGTCTCTCTTGCAAGTGCTGCTGAGACAATGTATGGCAGGATCCATAACATTCTGCAGTTAATAGCCTGTAGCTTGCCCTGTTTTGCACTGTTTAAAATCTCTAAGGGTGGTTAGTGTTTTGGGTAAAGTCTTTCTGCAGCATGCTCAATCAACTTTCGGCAGGGTGTTTTTTTTGCCAGAGCCATGCATGTCACTGCCACATGCCTTATTACGCTGGGGATTCCGCTGGGGAGTCGTCCCCCCCCCCCCATGCCTTTTGCAAACGTTTCATCTTGTGACAAATGCTCTACCTCGCCGATGTCATCTTATCACGGAGCTGCTTATCGCTGCTGCTATTAAGCGCCCCAGTCTGAGGAAGAACTGACCTGAACTTTATTGCGCGTCCCTTGGCGCCGTGCCGGAGTAGCACTGCAGCCACGTCTCAAAATGACTCTGACAGCATCCCACCGCACGACCTGCGGCAAGCCAGCATGTGTAAGGTGGGTTGGCGGTGTTCATCGTTTTGACTTCTCATCTCAGCTGCCATCTCGGACGATTGCCATCCTTGTTGATGTGCAGGCGCCAGCACCTTGGGCTGCCGCCTTGTCAAAGCCTTGGCCCTGCTGGCATGCCGCACTTCTTTCATAGAGTGTCAACGCATCGAAAGACAGGTGTGGCCCTTTTGCACAGGTACCACCTGAACTCGGAGGAGTTTGACTTGCTTGTTGCCAACTTGCTGATCAGTTCTGCTGCAGCCCCCGGAATACGTTGCCAAGGCACAATAACAGAGCCTCAAAAGCAAAGTGGCAACTGCTTGAAGCCAGGTTTGCCAGATGTCAGTGCCCTGAGCCTTCAGCTACAGCAGGAGTGGCATCCTGACAACAATGCCCTGCTTGGCGGCATCAAGGTCAAGCCATACAGTAGGGCAAGGGTCATGTGGTCATGCCCCAACTGCCCAGCAGGATGCCCTCACATCTGGAAGACAAGCATTGCCCAGTGCACACTTGGCACCAAATGCCCATATTGTGAAGGGAGGAAAGTGTGCAAACACAGCTCTCTTGCTACAAAAGCCCCGAGACAAGTCAAGTATTGGAACCAGGACAAGAATGCCAAGACGCCTGAACAGATGCTTGCGGGCAGTGGCTTCAGGGCTGAGTGGAAGTGCCCTACCTGCAGCCATGAGTGGCAAGCTCAAGTTGCACGTCGTGTGCAGAATGACAGCGGATGTCCGCTTTGCATCAACAAAGCTCACGGAAAGAAAACAAAGCAACCCACGTTTGAAGCAGCACAACATGAGTTATTGCATGAATGGGACCATGAGCGCAACCTGAAGGATGACATCCATCCCAACAACACCACCCTTGGCAGCAGCAAGCTTGTGCATTGGGTGTGCCAGAAGTATCCAAAGGGACAGCTGCACCGGTATCAAATGCGTGCTTTTGATCGCACTGGGAGACAATCTAGCGGATGTTCATATTGTGCTGGTCAACAAGCATGTAAATGCAAATCTTTGCAAGCTGGTTACCCTGTCATCTCATTAGAGTGGGATTATGCCAGAAACGACATGACACCAGCTGATGTCACTACGAGGTCTGGTCAAGCGGTCTGGTGGAAGAACAATGTGCGGGGCAGCTGGCAGCAATGCATTGCCGAGCGCACGGAACCTCGCGGCATGCCAAAATGATAAACTTGCCAGCTGGCAGGTATGCTATTGTACAGTGACAGAGTACATGACAGCTGGAGTAAGCTGCTCAAGTAATTGAGTGGATGCAAGTTAATGCACGCATATGTGCTATAGCATTCCTAGCTAGGGATTGGTGCAACGTTGTGGTTGGGTTGATTTTGTGTTCAAGTCGCTGTTTGAACTTTGTGAGCCATAGTATGTTTTATACATAGTTGGCTGATGCTTCTTTACGGCACCAAAAAACTTGACACGTTATAGGGCAGCTAGATTTCTGTCTGACATGTGCATTTTGATGAGTGAACCGCTTGAAATCAGTAAGCAGACTGATAACAAAGCTTGCATATCTGCCCAAATAGCATTGCAACATCCATTCTGCGTGCTCTTGTCGATCAGGAAAGAGGCAGATGCTTGACGCAATGTCTTTGCTTTCGTGCTGCCAGAGTCACGGCTGGTCTTACTAAGATCAATAGTGTTCAAACAGAGTATGCTACTATTTTGCTGTTTCTACTGGTGCCCCCACTGCTGCTGCCATGTCTTGCTGATGCTGTCATGTTGACATTCGGCACCTTGCCTATCTGTGCTGCAGCGTTATGCCATTATTGCTTCGGCCCTTCTTGGCCCCCAGGGGCTCAAGCCCTAATACAGCTTAGCCTTCTATTTGACGTGCACTTGACAACAAACAGATACTCTGCTGTATTGTCCCATATAAGATCAAGCTGCTGTGCTGAACATCTGCAGAGTACTCAAATTCATGCTGATATCATCGATACTCAATGTGATAGATGCAATGCCAAAACTGTGAGAATGCTGCTGCTGTCCTAAATGGCTATGCAAATCTTCACCTGCATAATGTTGCCAGCTGTCTTTGACTGCCGTCTGATCCAAAGCAAAGCTTAAGCCATCAACCATTGTGAGCTCAACCAGACGCATGTTGTCAAATGCAGTTGCGCTATCATGATTATGCAGAACCTGCTGCCAAAAGCAGACTTGCAATGGGAAGCAGTACAACTCAGCTAAGACCATGTGGTTTGTTGTAGATTTCCTGACACTTACCAGACGTACTAAAAGCTTTGCTGAAGAGTGCAGTTTTGAGAACTGATCATCGAATTCATAATACTCGGGAAAGACACGTACTGAGAGTCAGTCAAGCATTGATTCTGGCTCCTCTGCAGGCCAAGGCAGGCTTGGTTGCTAGCACCCAACGTCACCCAGACGGGGTCTATGCAAGGGACAGATAGACCTTGTGCACTGGGATCTTGGAAAACCGTCGGGATTAGTGAGTTTCTTTGCCATGTTGACGCTGTCAAGAAGCGTGGCTGGCCTTATTCACATAGAATATGCTGCTTCTATTTTGACACTGCTGTTGCTGCCTATGGCAGAAGTTCCTGAAATCGATGTATTTAAACCGTTTCATCTTCTGGCCAATGCTAGCACCTTTGGCTGCCGCCTCATCACAGCAGTGGCCCTGTTGGCATGTCACGCCTAGTTCACAAGATGCCGACGCATCGCAAGACAGGTGATGCCATTCTGCTCAGCTGTCACTTGAAATCTGAAGGGTTTGCCTTGCTTGTTGCCAAATTGCTGGTCAATACTGCTGCAGCCCCTGGAGTGTGTTGTCAAGGCAAAGTAGCAGAGCCAAACAAACAGAGTGGCAAATGCCTGACGCCAGGTTTGCCAGATGTTAGTGCGCTCAGCCTTCAGCTACAACAGGAGTGGCACCCTGACAACAATGCTCTGCTTGGCGGCATCAATGTCAAGCCACACAGCCATGCAAGGGTCATGTGGTCATGCCCCAATTGTCCAGCAGGATGCCCTCATATCTGGGAGACAAGTGTGGCCAGCCGCACAGGAGGCAGCAAATGCCCGTATTGCCACGGGAACAGAGTATGTCAGCACAGCTCTCTTGCTACCACAGCACCAAGACAAACACAATTCTGGAACCATGACAAGAACGCCAAGACACCTGAACAGGTGCTTGCGGGCAGTAACCTCAGGGCCGAGTGGAAGTGCCCAATCTGCAGCCACGAGTGGCAAGCCCAAGTTGCACAACGTGCGCGGAATGACAGCGGTTGTCCTCTTTGTAGCAAAGCTACTGGAAGAAAAACAAAGAAACCAACATTTGAAGCAGCACAGCATCAGCTGCTGCTTGAATGGGACTATGAGCGCAATGCTGCAGATGGCATCCATCCTGACAAAACCACCCTTAGCAGCAACAGGCTTGTGCATTGGGTGTGCCAGAAGTGTCCAAAGGGACAGCTGCACCGGTATGAAATGCGTGCTGATGTTCGCACTGGGAGATACTCTCAAGGGTGTCCATATTGTGCTGGCAAGCGAGCATGTGAGTGCAATTCTTTGCAAGCTGGTTACCCTGTCATTTCGTCAGAGTGGGACTGCGCTAGAAATGACATGACACCAGCTGATGTCACTACAGGGTCTAAGCAAGTGGTCTGGTGGAAGAACAATGTGCGGGGCAGCTGGCAGCAATGTATTGATCAGCGCACTATACATCGCAGCAAGCCAAAATATTAGACTTGCTAGCGCAAATGTGCTTGCTGTTGCATGATGGCAAAGTAGATGTTGATGAACTGAGCAAGCTGCTCAAATGAACATATTTTCATGTTGCAAGGCATTGATAGGAGTAGTTGCAGCTATGCTAGCTGGTTTGCTTTGATGCAGTTTAGTCCATACATATGTGTGCACACACGCCTGCACATTAGAGATTGACACAAGCTTGAAATTCGCTTATGTCTGATGTTCAAAGCATTGGAAGCATGTCATGAGACACGTGCACATCACTTTCTACATATAGGTGCTTCAGCCTTATCTGTGACCAGGGATTTGATAGGCAGGGACCTGGCTCGGAGGAAGCAGAGTAAAGAAACAAGTGATGCACGATTGTGTACAAACACCATGCCATCACATACACGTACATGTCCTCGTCTTCCAATGATGAGCTGAGTGCTAGATTACTGGCTGGCCTCATTGACACAGAGCATGCTCCTGCTGCCATGTCTCAAGCTGTTGCTCTCGTTTTAACGCTTGGCCTCTCGTCTGTTTTTTGCGGTGGTATGTCATTATTGCGTGAACCCTTTGCTGCACCATGTGGTGTTGCTGCTGGACTCACGGGTGGCATTGCAACAGGTAGCATTTGTCAGACAAGTCTGTCATCCATATGGCAGCCAGGAACCGTCATTCATCTGTTAAGACACTGCGGCTGCAGTAACTGATTCATGTAATATTATGATGAGATGACGCTGGGAACACAGACTTTGACTGTCACCAGAACCAGCAGCTCTGCAGGTGTACATGAAGCAACACACTGATCGACCTGCCTGTACTTGTTGGAAAAAGGGGGGAAGAACAAACTAGAGATATCTGCACAAAAATGGGTTATCAAACTAATCAAAGCACTGCCTAATTAGTTTATGCGCTAATAAAGCCGTTGTTGTGACGTCATCTATGACCTTCCTGATTACAATGCATACTGTACAAGCCTTGGTTACCATATTTCCGTATTTCAGATCATGTGTCAAGAGAGCAAGAGGGTATGCAACTGTTGTCGCTAGCAGTAACAAGTGCTGAGAATTCAGGGTCCTCAGAGATCATGTTGTGATGGGAAAAGGCTGCTGGAAACAGCTGGATTAGTTAGACAGACAGACAGACAGACAGACAGACAGACAGACAGACAGACAGACAGACAGACAGACAGACAGACAGACAGACTGACTCAGAAACAGAGGCAGACAGCTCTGTCAGAGACAACTTGTCTCAGACAAGACAGACGGACATGACAGAGACAGACAGAGTCAGTCAGACAGACAGACACAGTCAGATAGACTGTCAGCGTGCTGCATCAGGGTGTTGCTTGCTCAAACAGGGCAGGTGGCCCCCCAGGTCACTGCAAGTGATGCTACGCAAATACTTTGCACCCTGTGCCAATGAACATCAGCGAGGCCCTCTGTCCCCATCAAACATCAGGGAGGCCCTCTGTCCCCATCAAACTTCAGGGAGGCCCTCTGTCCCCACCAACAGCAGGGAAGCCCTCTGTCCCCATCAAACTTCAGGGATACCCTCTGTCCCCATCAAACATCAGGGAGGCCCTCTGTCCCCATCAAATTTTTCAAAGACAGCTCACTTCGTCCCTAAAGTTGGGAGGGTATGGATCTGAGTATGTCCACATTCTATACAGTTCTGTGTAATCCCACTGCATGCGAAGATCTGTCATGCACCCTTCTCATGGACTTGCATGGAGCCACACACTGTGGGAGCACAAGATGCAACAGGGCCATGGGTTTACACTGACCTGTGCACTCATCTATCCTCTCAACTCAACGCCTGTGTGGCTCCACGCTGCTCCACATACCTATCAGCTTGTGAGAGACCACAGTCTTGAGGATTGGCATACTTGCACAGCTTGGGGATCCACATCCCTCCACAGCCATGTGCGCCATCATGTCAGCATGCCTGTGCAGGTCCATCAAGCTGGACAACACTGCAGCATCTTGAAGATATGCACACAGGAGGCATATTATGTGTCAATGCTGGTAAAGACACCTGTGTACCAATGCTACCCAGAACAGTGCATGAGCACATTTGGACGCAGTCAGAGGCAAAAATCAGAGCTGAGATGATTACAATGACATTGCAACATGTGTCAATTGATCTCATAAGATATTTATAGTGTCTGCACTGCTTCAACCGGCGTGTTGCACAGGCCACCTGCCAGCCAAATGCAGGACTTAGATGCCACAATCATTGATTCCACAATTATTATGCTGAGATCTCTGACATGCAACTACCACATACACGCACTGTACAGACTTGATCAATTGTTCACAAGGTGCTGCCAACCCATCGGTTGAAATAAAATGTGTCTGACTTGATGGGGTCAGGCTGCACATAGCATGGACCCAGAACGCTACTGAGTTCAATAATATTGGCTGATGAGTTTCTGCATTTCTCTTCTTCCCATTTCAGCTGCACCAAAATGAGATTTTAGTTTCTTGTCTTTCACAGCAGGGCGCTTCGCCACACGCCATCGGACAAAAGCTGCCTCAATCTCACAACCTGAGGAGCTGGTGTAGCTGAAGAGTACCAGCAGTTTTGCAAACCACACCTTGTTGTTGTCCCCCTGCAGCACACCATGAACAAATAATAATAATGATAATAATAGCAAAAAAGCTTTCCAGCTCATGATGAGCTAGGTACATGCAGGACAAGGGTTGCAGATGAACCTGTAGGCTTCAGTCAGACCACAGTGTACCACTGAGGAGGATTTTGGACGGACAAGGCATTCTGCAAAGATGTAAAATGCTTGCCTGACTTGAACAGTATCCTGACGAGATGTTGTTGCATGCAGGGTGATGCCCTTGCAGATGGACCCCCGATGCAGCTGATACACTACTCCCAGCTTCTTCGCCACCTTGACCTGCAGCACCAAGCCGTGAAGCATAGCTATTTGGTTATCACAGCTCTGGATAGCACAAAAAAAGCCACACCCAGCCCTATTGTGACGTTGCAGGCAGTAACCAACTGTGATTAGTCATGATACTGTAAGCAGCCTACAACACTTACTAATGCATCATGAACTCAACGTCATCCTTAATACTGATCAGCTGAGCTGCCAGCTCAGCCTTGCTACAAAAATTGAAAACTGAATCAACTGTGTTATCATGACACAACTAGCTTCAGGATATGCCTCACAGCTTTACACTTAGGATGAGGATGCATGCATTCTTTTCCATAATTAGTCATAGCAGAGTGCAGGGATGCATCCATTGTTGCAGCCACTGTGCATTGACTGTGAAGGCTGCACCAGTGATTAAGTCTACATGCCAGAAAGCTTTGAAGGATCACCATGCCGCCACAAGTCTTGGGCAGCTTTCCCACTGGTGTTTGGCAGCTGGCGCTGGGACCAGCTACCTGGAGCTCCAGCAGCCCTTGGAACTTCTTGAGAAGCTGCTTGCTGCCACCAAACAAGTCAAGGAGCGGTTGTGTGTCAGCAGGTGCAACGTACCCCATGACATCCTTCCTCCTTGCCATGACAGGAAGCCCTTGCTCACATGCTTTCTGGGCCTGCAACGCCATGCACACTCATTAGATCATGCTGTTGTTGGTCTTACAAGTGGTACAAATGATACATATATGCCAACACGCACTCTGTTGTGCTGCCTTAGTGTGAGCCTTGTGCATAGTGAGGGAGTTATCGCTGACATTATTGCCTATTGGTAAATGATTGCTGACTGTTTGCTGACTGATTGCTGAAGATGACTGCTTACAGTGATACAGTGCTTCTGCTGTGTGCAATCACTTTTTTTTAACAGTCAGCTATCACTCACCAGTCACGGCGTGTCACAACCCTCTGTGCATTCTTGTAGCTTGTTGAGCAGAAGATCACCAGTCAAGCATCAAATGGCGGGCAAGCAACATCTGAAACACAGCTCACCGGACTATTTGCTTGATGATGCAGCAGCTGATGCTACAATAGCAGCATGGTGTGTTTTGATCTTAGCATTCAGTGTCTTGACGGGCTGCATGATTGATGGCCTGCGCAGTTACACACCATGCTGATCAGAAAGGCAGTTGCAGCCTGAGCAAGCCACTCCTCGCAGCACAGTCATAATCTCAATGAAGCTTTTTGCAGACAATGTGCTCAGCGCAACTGTGTTGGCAGTGTGGTTTCGAACAGCCACCAGAAGAATACGACACAAAAAGCGAAGCTTCTTGCTTGCTGCATGCACTCTTTACACAATGTTTACAAAGGGACTGCCAAAACGTGGGCAGTAGACTTTGCGTGCAATAAGTTCTGTAGGGTGAAGTACCTGTGCGTTAATGGCAGGCACTGCTGGATGCTATCAGTGATCACACAATAAACTCAACACATGCTGGTCTTGACAAATCTATTTTGTATGCTGCTGATCCAACTTGACCTGGTGATTGCATACACGCATGCAGTGCAGAGAATGACCATGTCACATGCAGTTATGCACATTTTCAGTTTGGCTTTCAGGAATCATGCTGGCCCTGCAGTGCATGCAGCAGAGGAAACTGTAAAGTTGCTGCAGAAAGCGTATACCTGAAGCACAGGTGTACTCTGTAAGCCATCGTCTTGCTCAATGTCTGTCCTTTCCTAGTGCTCTGCTGTGAGGACCTCTAACAGTCTTGACTGACATATAGATGGCATGATTTTGCCTTGGCTCAGACCACTGCTCAGACACTCTTCACGGCGAGTATAAATAGAGATTGCTGCTGCAGCAGCTGATCACCAGCATGAAATGCAGCATTTCCAGAGCAGCATATGATATTTGCATGCTTGCAAAGGAAGAGGTGCAACTGACCTCAACCGTCTATTCCAGGAGGGTCAGCAAGCAATCCAAAAGATGCTTGTGCTCATGGCCTGCAATGTCTCTCTATGTCATCCACAATGAGTGCTCACGGGCTCAGGTTGTGTACTTGGTGAACAACACCAGTACCCAACCCAACCCCAGAGTCAGCAACGGATGGCATGAAGCTGGGTAGTGGGACAAGCAGGTGTTCACTATTGGATGTTCGTGTCTGTCCCGAAACAAGCAACTAAACCAGGGGATAGGCTATGGGCGCAACAAACAAGCCTTCACACGTGATCACACTTCGACTGCGTGCAGCACTAACTTTACGACAGCACAAACACCTTATGTGATTTAAGCTGCTGCGAGACTGCCATATCTCACAAGCGAGCAGGGCAACGGCCATGGCCCAGTCAGGTCACGCAGATGTCAAGGGAGTTGACTTCAGTTCGGTAGTAGGGTTTCTTGAACATCCGAAAGCCTTTTTTGCTAACGCCAACATTCCCGCCTGTTTTTGCTAACGCCAACTCGACATGTTGTGTGGGTCGCGTGTCAAACCTTTACGCCCGTCCAGTCAAGTCGCACGCTTTCTGCGTGAACGCAATTTGAGTGCAGCAGACTGTCCAAGCATACATATACAGGCAAGCAGCGTTTTGATGGACGCAGCGTCTTCTGATCAGAGGGCAATTTCAAATCACCTTTGTACACATGGTCCGCAAGGGAGCGCAGAGAGGAAGTGCAGACGACTCATGAGGCAAAATTGTCGAATAACAGCCGGCAGACAGTTGCTCTTGGCACACCTGGCATTATACAGAGTAGTATTTGTCTTTCCAGCCATGACAATTCAAGTTCAGGTGCCTTCCAGTTGACATGCCATAGATGAGGCACGAGTGTAGCTGATAGAAGCACAGCAGGGTGGTGTTCTCCTCCAGCTTCTACTTGTGTGCTGTTCTCTTCTGTGCTGTTGTCTTGTAGCTTTGATCGTGGCAGACACTTTTTGTCCTCAGGCTGGAATCCATGTACTAGCCATCTGTTTCCACAGGCGCAGCAAACTTGGGAACACCTTTTCTGTATGTCCATAAGCTTATTTGTGCCTGCCACTTTCCCGCAAATTCAAAAGTGCCTTTCTGTCTTGGACATGCGCTGCTTGCTGTAACCCGGTGTTGTTTATGTGCCACACTTCTGGCTGACCTGCAGTGTTTTCCTGTGAAGCTGATTTGGTTTGCTCATTTTCAGGTGGATTTTCCAGGTTGCGGCTACCAGCATTTTATGCGTCAGCTTCTGACAGTGTCCAGATGGACATCAGACACGGCAGAAAAATCTAACCACACAGTATCATTCAGACAGTAGCATTGCGCCGTGGCTGTACTGCACATCATATGAATTGTTCTGACAACAGAGCAGGCAGTGCTCACTTGAGACATTGTGACACATGTTAGCAGGTAACAAAGCTTTAACTGTGCTCGATGTATGTTTGCATGCAGCTGTGAGGCGAGTTATGTCACCTTCTGACATATGTCAAGTATACAATTTTCAAAATTGAATTTTGTTAGCTCACTGTTGCTGCAGCCTCCACACTGCTGCTGCAGCCTCTTCATGACATTTTTGAATGCAGTAGCTCACCAGATCAGCAGAGAAACTGTTGCCATCAAGCAGCATCACAAAGCTGCCATGTTGATCAGGACTGGTCCATTGTACACAGATTCTTTTGCTATAGCTGAACAACTGGCTGGCATGACAACTGGCTGGCACGAAACTGACAAATCTTGACCGGGACTTGTGTGTGCAGCTTGTGTTGCACGTCATTTGTCTAGCTATGCATCACCTGCATTTTGCTTGTGCCTGCTCAGTGCTTGTGTCACCAAGAAAGTTTTCTTGTGATGTCAAGGCATGCGGTGAGCTCCTGCCCACTGCAGATGCAACACATGCTGAAGACTAGCAAGAAGGACCTGCCTGACAAGGGGGCAGATCAAAAGGACTTTCAGATCCACTACGCACTGCTCTCAGAAGAACTGAAAGGGAAACCTAGTGCACACCTTGTCATCACGTCTGACGAGGTCAGTCATAGAAACTGTGTGTCCGCATGGTCAGGCGTGCATGTCACTGCGCATTAGGCACAGGCAGGCATAGTCATTTGACCTGTGACTTTGGCTCCCTGTTGTGAAGCACATACTGTTCATGCCAAGACAGGCAGCTACTGCATTGACTTTATGTTGATGCTCACATTGATCGGCAGCGTCGTGTACTTCTGTATGCAGATAAGTTGGCATACATATAGCTCTTGACCTGTTTGACGTGCAGGCTGCCGACGCAGCATAGCACAGAGGCCTGATTGTGATTTTGGTGAGAGTATGCTAAAGATGGGCATGGTGATACAGTCCTACTTTTGATGCCAGATACTATCAGTCAACAGAGTGCTTTATGCTTCCACAAGTAACCATGGCTCAATGCAAACATACAGCTCACTATTTGCTGAGGCGCCTAGGCATCTACCAGTGAATTCCTTGTAGACTTGATGAGCTTAGCAATGTACCTTTTTGGGGGTTTGTTTTGTTCCGTTGTACCATTGTCACGTCTTCAATGCACCTGTGCAGCACCTTTGCTGTACGGCGCATTTTCCCCCTTTAGCTGTGTAGATCAAACTGTACATTGCACAGGCAGTGTATGCAATGGCAATGCTCAGCTATGTTTTAGCTGTCTTTCATCTTCCCTGCATTTTCAACTACCCGTGTTGCCTCAAGAGTGTATTGAGTATGCTAGTGCTGTCTCAGCTTTTTCAAGGGTTGGTTGTATCTGTTCCTTTCGCTTGCCTGCTAGCCAGATTCTGCTCAATAGCTTTGGAGAAGTCAACTCAGTACAGAATTGCACCTGAATGTACTTCCTGGTGGAGGCGGGCAGTTTCACAGTACAATACCAGTGAAGATTTATCGCGCTTCCCTTGTCTTCATTTGGTGCTGCTTTGTGGCTTAGGCTTGGTGTTGCTGTGTAAATTGAGGATGAGTGTTGCTTTTGTAGCTTAGTACCAGCGTATGCTTCTGCAAGACCAGATTGTGGCAGTAGGTTTCATAGGATTATCTCTTCATAGGATTGCAGAGCTTACAAGATGGTGGATGTTTGGGCTGAGACAAGTCTTTGGACCACACAACACAAGCATGTGCAATACATACCTACATCTAGCTATGTAACTGAGCAAGACTACTGTTCTATGGACTGTTCCAAACATGCATTATCTCGTCATCGCCACAGCATATGCTGCAATGACTAAATCCGCGAACGTTGCTCGCCGCGATCGCACCCTGG
>JAABUP010001463.1_pt1 | contig 49594 bp, 69 predicted proteins | sample 5559201 | NCBI WGS metagenome assembly JAABUP01 (sample SAMN10711887, study PRJNA513373) | rock metagenome | isolation source: Antarctica rocks | place: Antarctica | reverse complement strand
CAGAAATCTGTGAGGAGGCATGAGGGTAAGTCACAATGAACTGGGATGACAGAGGGGGGTGCTCCCTCTTGTCATACAAGACAGTAGTCAGGCGGTGGCCACGACCTGACGGGCAGATGGTGATGTCGTTGGGGGCCAGCTAGCCCATTTGACTAATTGCAGTTTTTCATCAGTAAACAAAACAGACAAAACGGTAACATAGACAAATTATCATCAGGAAAGTGTTGGAAATTGTCACCATGTTTGGGAAGTACATGAATTTGCAACCAATAAGAGTCTTTTAGCATGTAAACCAGATACCAGTGTCATGATGACTATGTCGACATGGAATTAGTAATGCGTAACAAGCTTGTGCATATACAAGTGACAGTGAAAGGAGGGGCTGACATCTAGAAGAAGAAGAAGAAGAAGATTACAAGCTTTGCATCGCTGCCTCAGCAAACCCTACCAGATGTCATTCATTTATGTCAATCTAAATGTCAGTGACCTCCAGACAGACATGCAAGCAGAGGCTAGAGCAAATGCAACACGCCTAATGCGAAGGTCACATCTGCACATGAAAATTTTAAAGCAGAGCAGTCATCAATATTTTGTTTCAGCATCGTGACACACTGTGACAACAGATTCTAGCACATGTCACTGAGAGGATCAATCCCAACAGGCGCCCATAAGCTGTAGTATATGAGGAGAATTGAGCGCATGGCGAGAGAGACGAATTTGGCATCGCATAGAGTCTATGTGTAAATATGTGTCACCACACTCATGGCACCAGCGCCTATTCCAATCTTACATCAGTCCTCTTCATTATAATGATAATTCTTTACTAAGAAGCTTCAGGTTAGACCAGCTACAGCATGGCAACTCACTCATGGCACACATGTGAGCTGTTGAAACCACGACTCAATGGACTTAAGTTAGCTTGATGCTGATACCGATTAACGCAACACTGGTTCTCGTTTGCATGGCTGACAAGAGAAATGCCATATATACTACAGCGCCCAACACCCTGAGCTGAATTACGACAGCACCATCAGCCGCCAAAAGGGACAAGCAGCAACAGCCAGGGGCATCAAAATGCCCATACAACAATAATACACTGGCATCTTGATATTGGCTATCACTTGCTCCAAAAAGCCTCTGCTAGAGACCGAACTCAAAAACCTGTACAAGCTATGCACCATCCAGATTGACAAAACATGCAGTGCTATCCACACCCAGTACAATGACAACCAAGCCATGTTGTCACCACCCACTCTACTCACAGTGAACTGGCCTACAAGCCCACACACCACTCCCAGACCTAGTATGAGCCCAGTCATAGGCTGAGCCATGCTGTTGGTCAACAGCCCATGCTTCTTCACAAGCCAAGGCACTGCTAGCATGAGCAGGACACTGCCAGTGAGGTCAAGGGTCGCTGCAGCATAACACCACATTGTCTGCAACAACTCCACAGTTTGCCATGGGCTCCAAATGTTAGCCAGGAAACCAGCTCTTCTCCCTTTACACTCTGAGAGCCTGCCTTCAAAATACCCAAGAGAGACCCCCCAGTAGAGCATGCCTCCCAGCATGAGTAACAAGCCGCACATGAGACAGTCAGCCAGCCTGTTGAAGAATTGTTGCAGCTGCTTCTGCTCTTCCTTTGCTTGCCGCCATGACTTGGTGTCGCTTTGTCCTTCCCGCAGAATTGTGTTGTGCTCAGCGCCTTGATCATTTGCAACACTTTTCAATCTGCACATCAGCATATGTGCTTAAACAGACAGCTTGCATTTATCAACCTGATGCAAACACATGGGCAGACACAACAGAAGCACAGTAATATCCAGAGGACAAATGCTGGTGATGTGCACGCACAAGAAGATGACGCAGACCAGAAAGATTACGCAATGCATTGGCAAGCTGCAGTATGTCATCAGCATGCACGTGAGATAGAATGCAAAGCCTATTGATTGACATGAAGTATTTGACAAGGACTGCACCTGTGATCCTCTTGTTGATGACGATGAGTCACCAGAAGACCAACAGCCTGCACTATTAGGCCCAGCTTCACATTTACATCCACTTGCTGAGGGTTCAATCCCTGCCGCTGTATCAGGATGTCTATCAGATATGAAGCATCATCCACCAGCGCAAGACCATCATCCTGTTGTTGCAAGTCCTTGAGCTGTGTGTTATGGCTTGATGAACCAAGTACTTGCCTCGGTCCTTTTGCAGGCAGGCTGGCACTGACCACAGCATTGTGTGATTGCACAGCTGCTGTCTGCTCATCTGGCCGAGTCTGCTGTGATGGCTGATGCATCTGCTGCAGATGCTCATTTGGGGACTGATGAGAACTTGATGCTTGCTGTTCAGCGATGTCAGCCGCCAAATGCTTTGGTGCTGGTGCACAGTCCTGCCTGTTCTGTCTCTGCTGATGATGATGGTGATGCTGCTCATGAAGCTGCTGCTCTGATGTCGACTGGTCAGCTGCGTCACTTACAGAGCCCCAACTTGATGTGCAATCCTCTTCAATCTCAGCAGATGCCTGCACACAGAACAGGCAGGCCCCTCAGTGAACTTCGTCATGCAACACACACTATGCAAAGCATGTATCATGATTGTATGACTTGTCATAAGCTGCACCCCTCAAAGCATTGCTCTGACTTGCCTGGTGGCTTTGGTCAAGCACATTCACACTTCCGTGCTCACTTTCATCGTCAATGCTTCCCAACTTGCTGGCTCCAGCTGAGGGCGGCAGCATGTGAGCCTCAGATTGAGGCTGTGTAGACAGAATTGAATCAGGCACATGCATGAGAGCCTCTGTTGGCTGTTGCATGGGAAGCGCTGCCAGCTTTTGAGGAGTACTTACCAAATTTGCTGCTGCAGTCTCTGAGCGCTGATTGAGGCATGCTTGAGCCTGCTTATCTGCAGCCTTGGCTTGTTGCATAGCCTGCTCGGACTGAGCCTGCTTGATGCCACCGCTCCAGCCAACGAGGAAGGCTGCCGGAATGGCAAAGAGAGTGAGTAGCAAGGCTCTGCCGCTGCCAGCAGCTGTTTGACAGACCACAGGGTCAGGGCTAGGTGGGCACTCTTGTGCTGGAACAGAGTCCGCTACTTGAGGTGCAAACACGTGCTCTTTGACCCTCTGTTGCAAACGCACAGAGTCTGCATACAGTGAAGCCGCTGCAGCTGTTGCGTGCCTCTCAGCATCCTCCACGGCTTTCCAGCTGAACGGGTTGACAACATCGTAGGCTGCAGCTGTGTGCAGCACAGTCAGCAAAATCACCCAGACCTTCAGCGAGGTCATGGGCCGCACAACTGGGATGGTGATTGCAAGTTCCGTTAGCTGTTAGCTATGTCGGTGATGCAGAAACGCCATTCACCGCAGGGTTCCTTGTCACCTTCTGCCTTGCCGTGACATGACTAAGCCAAGACGAACAAGCATAGCATGCATTTCTTCTTTGCAGTTTCGGCATCGAAACAGCTTCGAAGACACATGGAGTCGTAAATTCTCTTACTCACGTCCCAGCAACATCATATCGTATATGCTGCACCTCGTTGTCATCCGGGTCCGTAACCGGCGGTTTCAGTAGCTCCCCATTGTTGATGCCAGGGCTTCGAAGTCTCACTAGCGACTTTGGCTTTGCAACCCAGCTGTACTGAAGGATCTCGGTTGCATCATGGTGCTGCCGATTGTTGCAACCACTGCAGCTGTCGCTGCAGCGGTCTCGTGGCTTATGCTTCCACGTACGTTGCTCGCTCGTAAGGTTGCCTTGAGGCTTGTGCTCTGTGGGCAAAAGTCAGGCATGTTCTGTCTACAGGCCATGACTCATTTGCACCTGGAGCCTGTACGGTCATAGAGCCCTATCTTTTGACCGAGGTGGTTGGTCAGGACCTCGCAATACATCAGACATCTGACGCTATATGTGATCATTTGCTCAAGGAGCAGCCTCAAAAGCCTTTAGTACTCAGCGTACATGGGCCTCCTGGTATTGGCAAGTCTTTGTCGCACAGACTACTTGCTCAGGCCTTGTATGCCACGTCAGATGATGTAGGTTGTCCAGGATCGCTCTGCCCTGGCTACAAGGTCAGCTTCAGATCACTCCTCTGATGTCTCTTCATGTGTTTCTGCTGTGTATCTGAGATAATTCACCTTCCAACGTAGGTATTGCAAGGCATGGATCACATCAATGCTGAGCGTGCACAGCAGCACTGGTACCTGAAAAACTCGGTATTGAAGCATTTGCACCAGTATCCACAGTCCTTGCTTGTCATAGAGGAGTATGACAAACTTGATTGCCCCACACGAGCAGTGCTGCGCCAGTTGATAACAGCTTCCATCTCCACTAATGTGTCTATGGACAAGTAGGTAACGCTCTTCAGCCTTTCTTGACAGTTGCCTGTGCATAATGGGTATATCCTCATGAAGCCTGCGCAACTTGCACAGCGCATCTTACATACCTGTGCTAGCGTTCACAGAGGAGTTTGACAGCTGCGCAGCGATTGTATGCGTCAACTTGTGTTGCTGCTGAGCTGCGTCTGTCTGATGCAGGTCAATAATAATTTTAGAGTCCAATCTGGGTCAGAGTCAATTACACAAAATGCTGATTCAGGCCGGGGACCGCAAGCAGGTAACAAATCGCTAGCATGTGCTTCATATCACATCTTTACATAGGCTGACATCAACTTGGCTCAAGGCTGCCCTTCTCATCAGTTCCCAATTCTGTCAGCATGCACAGTCACTGTTGAGACACACATGTAAGCACAGATTGTGTGTGTTACTTGATCTTTTTTATCATGGCAGCTTGAGACCCCAACCTACATATGTTGCAAGGTCAGCTCGCCAACCAGCTGCAGCAACTTCTGTTTTGCATCTCTTTTAGGTCAGAGCAGAGGATGCACACAGCAGTCTGAGGAATCTGGTTTACAACATTTGGAGCCAAGGCAATTGTGAAAGTCATGTGGACATCATCAGAATGCTGGGGGCCATAGACTTCTTCCTGCCCTATTTCCCTCTGGAAGCGTCCAACCTTCAAGACCTGTTTGCAAAGCGCTTGCATGACCAGGCAGAGCAGCTGCAAGGAAGCGATGCAGCCAACTTGACGTGGTCACCTCCTGTGATTGATTTCCTGCTGAGCAAGGTACAGCAGCTGGCATGTCCACACAGTTTCTCACTACGGTTGTGGACAATCGCTGTGGTTAAGCATTCATTGACCGGCAGGTGCAGCACATGACATTGCTTGGCATGGGCAGTATGCCAGTATCAGCATACATGCAGTATTAACTTATCAAGGCTTTCTATGTGCCAGGTTGACTTTGGAGACTGCAATGTTGGCGAGCCAGGTTGCTACCCAGTCGAAGGTGGCAGACCTGTGTCTACTATCATGACCAGATATGTGACAAGGGCGCTGAAGCAGTGGCGAGCCAAGCAAGAACAGCAAAGGCAACAACAACGACAACAGAGCAAAGCCGTAAATCCAGGTTGGCAGGGCAGCATTCAGAGGCGGAAAGATACGCTGAAAAGAAAGTTGAGCAGCTCTTTGCAAGACATACACTTGCAAGTTGACAGACAAAGTCGTGCCCTCGTCATTGTGTAATGTTGAAATACATCAGCAGAAGCAGTGGCAACAGTAAACATTGCAGTAGCACAGCAAGTTGTGGCAACTGAAGCTGGCTTCGGGAACTGATCATCGGATTCATACCACTAAGAAAACTGAAGCTGGCAGCTCATGTTACGATGTTGAGGCCGTAATTGAGTCTTACGCTCTCTCTGCTGTGAAGGGGTTTCTGTTTGGCTCGACCCGGCAAAGCACACCGAGAACCATTCTACTCTGTTGATCTGCTTTCTGACGTTGCTTGCAATCTGCTCACGATCTGGTCAGGCACAGTTCAGGTGCACACTTGACACCGAACTTCGATATCCTGCGCATCAACTGTCTAGTGCTGCACTGGTGCATCTGACAGCCTAAGGGGCATCTGATAGCTCGCTTGTCGATATTGCCTTTGGTGCGCCGGTTGGCAGCATCTCGCGCGCGCCTGCCTGCTTCGCCGGTCCCCATCGTGATCAGGGGTCTCACGGATTCAGCTGCGTCGACCCTCACGCTGGGCTATGCCGCCATGCCGCATAGCTTAGCCATTGCGTGCGATCCCATCCGCCATGGTTCCGGTGAAAACATCCAGCAAAGCGGCAAGTCCTGCTGATCTGGAGCTGCAGCCCATTTTGACAGGCCAAGCACCAGCAGACAGGCACCAGACCAGGACCGCAAAGACAAGAGCCTTGCTGCGCGATCCCGTGACGAGAGCGGCTTTGGGAAATCTTGGACTGATCCTGACATGGTAAGTGCTGATACTCTAAACCCATGCCAGCTTTACATCAGCTGCAGCTTACACTCTTGTCAACCTTAGGTACTTCTTCAGCACCCTCTTGAGCTTATGGAATCGGAAATTGGTAGGGGAGGGTCATGGTGTGTTTGGCAAGGGTGCTTTTCCAGGTACACTGTCAGCAGCTATATGGAAAGCGTGTGTTTCAAGAATGCTATCAGCATCACCGTGCTGGCACAGGCATGCGCCTGCATCTTCATCTTGACACCAAAGAGCAAGCGTCAGTCTAAAATTAGCTTATGTCACTGCAGCTCCACTGTTGATGACAGGCATACAGTTTGCCATTCAGAACCTACTAGCAAGGGCTGTTCTGAAGTTGGGCATTGTGCAGCGGTCTGCAAACGCAGTCGAGCTTGATTGGCATCAGTACTCACGCCAAGGTGAACTGCACACAGCATGCATGTTCACGTCATGCTGCTACCACGCAGTGATTTGCCAAAGTCTACTATATCCAAGACTCTTGACTCCCCAATCTATGGCATGGAGCAGGCAACACATGGAATACAGTCGCGTCACAGCCTGCCGATACGAGCATCTGCCATGCACACTGCCTGCATTGCTTTGCTTCCAAATGGACTATGCGTCTATGTCATGCACAGCACTTTCAGTGGGCATGCATCCCTCAGGTACAAAGGGAAATGATTGAACAGTTTCTATGTTGCTCAGATGTAAACTGAGGTGTCTGAACAGATCACCTGCATTGCAGTGCTGCCCAATGGAGTGTGCACTGGACTGGACATTGGGCTCTCCAACTTCAGTCTGGCCCTCATCACCCTCAGCTTCTACACCATGTGCAAATCAACCGTGCCCGTCTACTTGCTAGGATTTGCCTTCATCTGGGGCATTGAAAAGTGAGTCTCCTTATATACTTGATACGCGATACCTAATGTGTGAGGCGCAGCAGCAGCAAGCATTGTCAGTGCTAGTTAGTGCATATGCATACTTTTACGGTCAAGCTTTGCTGATGCTGCCTGTGGTGTCGTGATCAGGTGATGTCAACATAGCAGATGGACATGCTTGTCAGCATCAAGTGGCAATCCTCGCCATTGCAAAACCATCTCACAAATTGCAAAAAAGCACAGCAACAATCATACAGACCAAAACATGCCTCTTTTGCCAAGTCCAGCTAGTGTACCATGGATCAGCAGGCACGGGCATGTATTTGACTTGCAAGATGTGCTCTGAACTCATGAAACTAGTTGCTGCTGGCTGGACCTCACTGCAGCACAACCAGCATTCAAGTCATGCATGCCTGCTTTGACATCAGTCAGAGCCTCTTCCAGTGCACTACTAGTACACTACGACTTCACTCTTCCTCTGAACTCACTGAGGCCGCATGCCTTGCAGGCCTAGTTGGAGTCTGGCCGGCATTGTGGGCATCATCTCTTGTGGGCTGCTGCTGCTGGTGTACGGCGAGAGCCACTTCAACCTGCTGGGCTTTGTAGTGGTCATGACAGCCAGCATGCTGTCAGGCCTGCGCTGGACCATCACCCAGGTTCTGCTTCAGGGCACTCCTGGATCCAGCGGCCATGGGGCCTCTGGAGGCCCTGTTGAGGTCCTTCTGCAGTTGACACCTGGTAAGCACTGCTCTGCACCCTCTTCTTGGCTGATGCATCTGCCTGTTTTTGGTGCCAAGTCATGACTTGGAAAAGAGCCATCATGCTGAGACACCTGTTGTTCATAGCTCCTGCTGCTTGAGGCAAAGTGACAGGCAGCTTGGCTGTGTACTGCATGTCTGCATCCCCTCCATGCAATGTCTGAGGGTGTGATGTGTCCCCTCCATTGGCAGCAGGTATTGAGCAGAGATAGCTTTGCACCCTTTGCTGTCAATGCATGTTGTAGTGTTGAGGCTTCACTGCGGTTAAGACAAGGCCTGGTGGAAGACATCAGCGGTCATTGAGCATCTGCCTTTTGTGGTCTTTCTGCAGCTCTCACATGCTGAGTCATGCTATGTAGCTGCATACATACTTGCCACAGTATGGATCTTGATCCTATCAAACTTCATTCTAAAATACCTTTGGTAAAACCCTGACAAACCTTAAACAAAAATAAATCCCAGGCGCACAACTCAATATGTAGATAGTTACGCTCAGCGCTGTTTGCTGCCCCAGCCTCAATCCCCAACCCCAATCCCAACTGCAGTCCCAATTGGTCTGCCTGAGCATCTGCTATGCCAGCTGCTTGGTCCAGGACCTGGCCCCATCACGACAGACAAACAAAGGCAGATGTTGTGGTGGTGATGTGCAGTGATGTCAGGGACAGTCTTGTTGATGTCCCTTCTGGTGGAGCACTTGTGGGACACCATCCCTGGCTCCCCCTACTTTGCATCCCTGACCCATGTGGGGGTGACGGCCCTCATCCTGTGTGTGGGGGCCCTGCTGGCCTTCATGATGGTGTGGGTGGAGTTCACTGTCATTGCACAGACCTCAGCTCTCACCTTCATGGTTGCCGGCACCTTCAAGGAGGTGGTCACAGGTACAGCAGAGAAGAACAGAAAAGAAAAGAAAAGACTACGCCTTTCGGCGTCAATTTAATGAGAAGCCCAGTATTATACCGGGCTGCCCAGGCGGTACAGCAGAGAAAACATGCTTGAGACATGACAAGCTGTGGCATGCTTACAAGTGCATGAATGCTTACACCTGTGAAGCTGGTGTGCAATCTTGGAAGGAAAATAAAGGTCTTCGCCAGTAGGCGATCACGACGGGAGCCTGTGATTGTCAGCTGGAATTATAGCTGCAGTGGCAGCCTGGACATACAAATGTTGCCTCCATGCTGCAGTACAAACAGCTCAACAGAATGAGTAGGAGAAAGGAGCAGAGTCCTACCGCCAATCTGTGCACACCTCAAACTCCCAGGCCTGGTCTCTGTTACTGTTCAAAGTGTGGGGTCTTAATGAGAATTAAAAATAATGATTACCCAGCAGGCATCAGGTACATGCGACGCAAGCCAGTTCCCTCCAGACAGGCTTGTTCAGAGCATCACGGGTGTAGCGGTTCAACTTTAACTTGTAGGGTCTTGATTGCTGGTATGTGAGTGCAGTGGTGGCAGCAGTGCTTTTCCTTGGAGAGGAGTTCTACCTGATCAATGGCATGGGCCTGGCGGTGCTTGTGATGGGCGTCTTCTGGTTCAACTACACCAAGTACAAGAAGGTAGCAGCGGGCGAAATCAAACCTAGCAAATCTGCCAACCTGGAGCCTTGGAAAGAGGAAGACACACCAGATGTGGTGAGCAGCATTACTGGATCAATGTTCATGAGCAGTGTTCTGCAAAACTCACCTGGCAAACCTTGAGGTTAGTGCATTGGGTTTGCGCATTGGGACAACGACTACTCATGCTTGGTGATGTATCTTTGCTGAAGTACTCCTTCTCGGCATGTGGTCCCAATGTGCACTTCTCTAGCTTTTCAAGAACAGCAATCTGGCAATGGCATTGCTTCAGAGTGTCCTTTCACATGGCTCAGGTCAGAGGCACGCTGCTGTAGGTGTGTGGCAGGTAGGTTGTACCACCAGAAAGGTTGCATGCAAGTAGCTGAGATCTGCAGCGGTGGTGCATTGCTGAACATTTGCCTTTTATGTAGGACAGGACAGATGATGCCACCACGCCTGTCACAGAAGGGGCGCTTACAAGTCCTGTATATCGTTTTGGAGCAGACCAGACTTCTTCACCAAGAAACACCTCTTGACAGATTACTCAACATTTCGTCAAGCAGTCTACTCATTTGTAGTGATAGCCTGTCATGGGGACCGTGGTCAATCCCATGGGGACCGTGGTCAATCCCATGGGGACCGTGGTCAATCCCATGCACAAGATCCCAAGGCAGCACAAGTCGCAAGCAAGTGTTGCGTATTATACAAGTTGCAGGCTAGTCACACTGGATGCACAGTGCTTGAGCAGGTGATGTCACAACATAACTTATACAGGTGATCAATGCCTTGGGCCTCTAGTATGTCTTGCTTGTGAGATGAGCTGGGATGCTGTTGTACATTTTCTTGATAATTTGGATCTCAGATACATGGCCCTACTGTTGTACATTGTCTTGATGCGGCGCAGCAATGTGAAACAGCCCAGAGTCCAGTTTGGCTGATACAGCCAGAGGAACAACATTATCAATGACTTCTACAAGAATGACACCAAGGAACGCCTACCGCAATGCATCAACATGGCTGCTCTTGGAAAGCAAGACCATGCACAGCATGCCAGGCTGCAATGTCAACTTTTGTATGGAAGTGCCAATTGTCAGTGACTCCTCAGGCAAGCTGCTGATGTACATCAAGGCAAGACACAACCATCCCTACCAATCTGCTGTGATGCACATGATTTTGCACTTTGGATTTGTTGCTGCTTTGCATGTTTGCTCCTTTTGATTCAACACCCTGGGAAACGTCATCGCAGAGAGTCCGTTACAATATGCACCATTGCACATGGTGTGCATTGGTCAGCGTATATGATATTTGAAAACAGGCCCAGAAGACTCGGCTGTCAGGTCGCACCACTCAGAACACGCATCACAATCACGCTTAGCAGCATGTCTACTGCTGGTTCAGAGCCAGACAAGTTCACTACCAACTGTCAGATGAGATGTTCCTAGTTCTATTGGTCAGATGCAACAAAGCATTGCTGCCCTGCTGAAGTGTATTCGTATCAACCTACAGGACCCAAAATCCTTGCAAGAGTTTATTCCTTGCGCAAAATTATTGCCGCACGATTTTCACATGCATGCACACGATCATGAACTACCTCACTTCTGTGAGATTTCGACATACAATGCCGGCCTGGCGCCGACGACCCCTGGGATCTCCACCGAGAACAGACCTCCCCAGTTCTCTGATGCCTCTTCACCCTCATCAAGATGACGACCTTCATGCCTAGTTGTGATGTAGAGTGTCTTGAGGTCAGGGCCACCAAATGTGCATGAGGTTGGCCTTCGTACCGGCAACTCAACCCTTTGGATTTCCTTGCCGGTGCTGGGGTTGTAACATACAATTGCGCCTCCTTCGCCGTGGGCGATCCAGAGGTTACCCTTGCTGTCAATGGTCATGCCATCAAGCACGATGCCCTCCTCGCTAGGAGTGATGACCTGTGCAAACAGGGAGTGTGACACATTGCTGCAAGCCTGGCTGGCATGCATGGCACAGAATTTGGTCACACCCAAGTGCAGACTGCAGCGTCATCAGGAGGTTTGCAACTGGCTTTGCAGTGTGCACAGGTTTGGGATCCAGCTTTGTGGACTTAGAGAGGAAGCAAGGATGCAAACAGGATCAACAGCAGCATGACATCGGACAGCCAGCAATGTGACCGGAGAGAAGGCATGACTCACATCTTTGACTCCAAGCAGCACACCATCCTGAGAGCGCTTGGGGACACCATTCTCATCAACTGGATAGCTACGCACAACTGCATCAGCTGTGTCAATGAAGTAGAACACATTCTTGTCCTGATCCCAGTCCATACCATTGGGACAGCAAACCTGCATTGTGCAAGTCTCAGGTTAGAGTTGCACTGGTTGGGTTTCATTCCGAGGGTGTGGGCGCCCCTAGGGTCAATCTAGACATGCCTGCCTGCGACTCAGCTGCAGCAGCTAGTGGCATAAAAGCAGCAGAAGACCCTTCATTGGAAAGCAATGTAGTGAGATGCTGGCAAATGCTGCAGAAGGACACGCACAAGAAAATGTAACCCTGATGAAATGGCTCACCTCTGTGGGCCCAAGAATGGTCATAAGGCCGAAAGAGTTGCCAGGAACACGCAAGTCCATAGCAAACAGTTTGCCAGGTTGCCCATCCCTCCACGCCCTGTTCATTCTGCCTACAATGAAGACACCTTGTGGGGTGGCCTTGCCATCGTTGAAACGTGTGCCTTCAGCATTGTCGTCAGTAGACACAAACGCCACAATTCTGCCGGTCTTCTTCTCAGAGACATTGACCTCCACGACATTGCTGCCAAGAGCAGCGAGTAGGATGTTGGGATCGCTTGTTGGCACGACGCATCCTACTGTGGACTGCATGCAGCATGAGTGGTCTTGAGCGATGCATGATGAGGGCGTTGCATTCTTGGTGCAATACATATTGCAGTACTCAATGCCACTGATGCACAAGTAGCATTGCAACATCAAAGTTTGCTGGAAAAATGACTGCAGGTTCTGGAACTTACGGGAGCACTAATAACAAAGTGGTTTTTGTCCTGAGGTGTGTAAACGTGGATGTGTTTTTCGTTGATGTCAACAAAATAAAGCCTCCCGGTACGTGCGTCCCACACGGGAGACTCTCCAAGGTCAGTGTGGCAATCAAGAACCAGCTTTACACTTGGATCGCCTCCCATCTTGTCTACAAATCAGAAGGGATCCAACTCACAGTTCCACCTGCATGCCATGCTAAATAAGCCCGGTGCATAAGTCTCATGCAGCACAGGGTGCAAGCAGATTGCACGGGCAGTTAGTGCTTTCAGGTCCGACGGAGCGATGCAGGGTATGCAGCTGCCTGGCACATGCCAACGTCGTCTGCGCCAATGGTAAGCTTGCATGGCGAGTACAGCTGTGCAAAATCGATGCCGCACTATAACGACATACACCGGATGGAACTTGTACGCTTACCTGTACTCAAAACCCTTTGCAGGGACCAAAAACGAAAGACAAAACAGCAGCTGCAAGTTCTCACCTATATCAGAGTTGCTCTATACAGCAATCATCCACCCAGAATATAGCAATCGGGAAGCAAGACTCAGAGCCACCCCTTAACCGATGTAGTGAGTTCGGAGAAGTTAGTTGCTGCCTGGCTGTGATCCCATTCTGATTGGTCTGAAAAGTCCGACGCACTTCTGCTTCTTCCCTCTTCTTCTCTTCCATGTTCAAAGTTCAGACTGCTGCCTGCGGTGCATGGTAATGCTGTCGATGCGCAACATTGCGAGCGCAACCCAACAGTGATCAGTAGCAAGATGGGCAAGGCAAAGAAGCAGCCATCGAGATCTGTCAAGCATGCCGATGGCGCCAGCGCATGGAGGCTGTCTGCTCTTGAGACAGCAGCACCGTCGACAGGTGGGTCAGAAGCTTGCATTGGATCGGACATGTCTCTCGATATCCTGAAATCATGCTCCAACTTGATGCGTTCACACGCAGGTGTTCTTGATCGACACGAATTATATCAGAAAGCAGGTATGCAGGTCGTGCATGGTGCATGCCTCCGCTGATCTTGCAATTATTCATACATTGCATCGCTTCGCTGAATTGCAGTGCAGTCCCCAGCAGGCGACATTTCGTATATGGTGAGGTTTTTCAGGCAGTATGTCGGCCTTCAGGTATTGCTATTCAGGGCTGAAACTGGCAAGTGCTTGCCATGCGTATGAGCACATATATTATGCACCTCTAGCACGATGCACTGTCTTCTGCAGGTACCTCTACATCTCAGAGAGGACTTCAGCGGCACCAGCTTGATCTGTGCAACCTGGTGTAAAAGTGATGTGCGTAGAACAGCGCTAGGAGTAGACATTGACCGGGAAGCTCTGCAGTGGGGCTGGAGGCACAATGGCCAGGCCATGCTTGGACAGGCCGAGAGCCAAATGTGTCTGCTGGAAGCCAATGTGAGACCTGCTCTTTCGCGTGCATGTTCCCAACTGCCTTTTGTTGCTTGTGCAAGATACGCATTGTACTAAAAAGCATACCAACTATGACAGCCTTGAAACAGTGAGCATAAAACATTTTCATTAATGTGTTGTAGCGCAATCATTGTGTGCCTGCAGACGCACATCAAGCGTCATCCTTGCAAGAAGCAACTGTCAATGGTCGATTTTGTTGTACAGGTGTTGGAAGATCTGTCCACCTACCCCAATGTTGGCAGGGCCATAGCAGATGAGAACTCTCAAGAACCTACAGATCAAGGCCAATTGGATCAGCATGTGTCCAGACCTGCAGACATCATCTGTGCACTAAACTTCAGTGTTTTCCTTCTTGATTCTAGGTGAGTCAATAATTGAACATAAATTCAGTGTCACACTCCACATTGTTGTACTCCACGTTCATCAGCACAGCAGCTGTGCATGTTCCTACTCGGGCCCTAGGCCTGGCACAACTGCTGCTGTCAAGATTGGCCTGCTATGACTGATACGGCTGGCTGTGAGCTCACTGCTGGTGCCTGGTATTCCAGACAGGACGTAGTGAAGTACTTCCAGCTTGCTCGTGCAGCAATGAACTCTGAGGATGGCAGCATCTTTCTACTTGATATGCTAGGCGGTCATGCTGGCGAATCAAGCGTGAAGTTGCGGCGCCAAAACGAGATCACTGGTAAGCACAGGACCCTGAGCCATGCTGTTGTTTGAGACAGCATGCCTTGACCTGATGGATCTGTGTATTGCAGGCTTGTCATATCTGTGGGAGCAGGCAAAATATGACCCGGTCAAGCGGCAGCTGACATGTCATATCAGCTTGAAGAATCCCCAAACATCTCAGGTGAACTATCTCTCAGCAGCGTCAATACCAGATTGGTTATTACTGTGGCAGGCAGGCCATCATGCGGCACAATGATGTTGTTTCTTTTCAGCACTGCTCAAACTCCCTGACAGGTTGTGCATGGCTAGCTCATGTTGAACTGCAACGAGCATAGGTTGACAACCATTGATGTTGCCATTGCAGGTCATGAAGCACGCTTTTACCTATCACTGGAAACTCTGGACAATACCTGAGGTTCTGGAAATGCTGCAAGAAGCTGGGTTTGCAGAAGTACATGTCTGGATGCGGTGTATGCTTGTGAGTCAGGCATTCACCATTTTATGTCAAGTTCATGTGACATGCCTGCTGCTGCAACCATTTTCAGTTCAGCCACGATTGGTACGTAGCTGCCTCTGGCTGTGGGTGTACGCATACGCTGGACTGGGTTGTCTTAACAAAATTCCATGGCCTGCACACTGTTTCATTCTGGTGTGCTGGCTGTTCAGGTGCACTGGTGCTGGCATTTGCTGCCTGAACAAGCCTTCTGACACTGCTGTGTCAGCTACTCTGCTCTGACAATGTAGTCAGGATGTGTTTGGTACAGGATACTGCTGAGTCTCCAGAGACAGATGGGCAAGATGATGTTGAAAATGACTTTGAGGACTATGAGGCTTTTGCCAACGATCCTGCAATGTTATCGCGCCTAAGTAAAGGCTGGACAGCATACTTGGTTGCTGTAGTGCAGGCAAACACAATGTAACAGTAGAACATGCTATGGGCATCTGGGCCATTGCTTAACGTATGATTTGGAAACAGAATAAATAGCAGATGCCTGTGACAATATAGGTGGTGGCAGCAATATACAGTTAGTGTTTTGCAGCAAGCAGTAACAAACTAGATGTGCGCATGCTTATGTTTATTTGCAGCTGCTAGTTGTGCAACTTTGTGATACAGCATTTAGTGTTTGTCCGTGGCCAACAGCTCTGCTAGCCTGCTCAACACTTCCAAGCAACGTGACAATGCCAACATCAGCTCCACATCTTGTGGCAATGAGTCCCCCATCTCTGCTTGGGCAGCTTGAACTGCTGAAGTCAACAAGTTGACATGACTACTCAGGACAGTAAGGCTTGATGATGAACGTATCTGCATTTTAAACAAACGACATCTTTGAGCAATTGCGGCTCTGGCACCCAAAGCATTTCCGCCTTTGAGTGTGAAATGTAAAATGTATCCAGTATTCATGTAGCTGCAGGAGTCACAAATGTCACTAAGGGCAACACACATGAAAAGAACCTGTACAAGGTTTGGGTGAGAAACTCCATGACATACCTCAGTATGATTGCTGCTGTGTGCCTGCTCACGAAGGAGCAGGAATCTGCACAGGTTTAGCGCAGAACAGATGGGCTCTATACTGCTCATGATGCTGTTTGGCGGTCCCCAGCCATGTGGCCCATGTGGGTCTATCCAATCCAGTGCGGCCAAGAGCAGCATGGGTCTGAGAAGCTGCCATTGCCTATCTGCAATAAGATACAAATCAGGAGTTAGCTGGTGCCTGAGAGGCTCAAAAGGCAACCAACAGGAGCACTCTAAGTTGTTTATTGATACACTGAAACATCTCCCCAATGTACAGCGCGTGTTTACTGTCCTCCAGCCATTTCTGAGTGAAGATTTCCCCTGTAGGGATGACGTGTATGAACTAAAATAGACGTTTTGGGCTTGAGAAGAGCTCTATGTCAAGGCAAGATGGATATAGGTGCAGGCAACCCATGTCTTGTTTGAAGCTTGAAGCAATGTCAAGCCGCATGACTGGGCATGCATTTTCAGCTGGCCTGCCGGATGCTTGCTTTTACCTGATGTGTTTGCCCAGCACTTGTCAGCCTGCTGCTGCAGGCGATGCAACATGAGCGCTGCAACACCAGGAGCATCTGAGCCCAGCAGCTGTTGCATAACATCTGAGCTGCTCTGAACCTGCAAGCTACATCACTGCTCAGCAAGCAATCGTCATAGCATGTGCAACTGAAGTGTAATGAGTCAGCACAGGGCTTCTTCTTCTCTGGTGCCTTGGTGTATTGGCAAGACCAAGACAAAGAGAGTCCTGTTGACAAGAACAACCAGAAGGAAAGGAAGAAGACCACCAACAAAGAAGACTGGAGGCACAGGAAGAGGAAGATATAGATTAGAAGGAAGAATGCATCAACAGACAAGAAGCAGGAGAGGCAGAGGCCAAAGAGGAACTGACCTGGAGAGCGTTGAGTAAAGAGTCCAGCGCCCAGAAGGCCATATTACGCAAGGCAGCTAGTGGATGCTGCACCATGGTCACTTCCAATGACTCAACTAAGCTCTGCACACTTCCATCTAGGCAGCCTCTGTGTGCCTGAACCGTCAGCCTTTTGTCCAGCGTTCATGCAGCTGACTGACATGTGCACAGTCAAGCCGCTTGACTCATCAGTTTGATGCTACACTGTGATTGCAAGATGTTCGTTGAGATATTTGCACAGGCAGTGGTGTCTGAGACTATCTGTCAACATGCCAGCATGATGTGCATTGGCAAGTGCATGCAACAGGATGTGGTGTTTGCATCGTAGCACACATGGCTGACTTTTGGCGCAGCCTCACCTCTGGGAATGCTGCCACGTGATTGCTTGCAGATGCTATCAGGGATAAGCCTTTCTGTGCAATCACAATATCCTGCATCCATACTCACAACAGTTGATCATGCACTTGCCTGTCTTTCCTCAGATGCAAGCGGTCAGCAGCTGAGCAGCGGCTAACATTGCAGCCCGTGTGGTTGCATCACAAAACAGAATCGGGCACACTAATCACAACAGTAGGCATAGTAGGTACACCAGGTAAAAGTCACCTGATGCATCAGGGCACCAAAAGCAGCACAGCAATTACACAATCACCTGATGGTCACTGGCCACCTGCAGCAGTACGGATGCATGCTGCTGTACCATGTGCAGAATGTCTGCAGCGCTGGTTGTAGCCCAGCTGGTCGCTGTTGTTGAGCAGTCCTTGACACAGTAAGCAGCATGCACTGCCAGTGCTGCCCCAACCTGCACAGGCATACCACTATCTGCAACAGGACCAACCCTCAGGGAAGTTTCTTTGGTGAGTGGGGCTAGGCAATCTCCAGTTGCCCTCTGCAAATTCAAACAGAGTTTGCGCTTGCTGGAACAGCAACAGTGTTGCATCACTAAGGTTGCAAGCATCGTCAGCTATAGCATGCCTCACTGGTGAGATCAACAACATGCATCACCCATTCAGCTTAGCCTGTGAAGACGTACCTCAATTTCAGTAAGGTCCAAGAATGGAGCGTCCTCCACAGCAGGGACTTTGCTATCACTTTGGGGATTTGCAAGCTCTTCCAGCAGCATATTCAGCTCTGTTGGTAATTGAGCTTCCAGCATGTGCAGCCACTGCATGACATGCTGCACAAGCCTTGTCGACATGGCTGAGTGTGACTGCCTGCTGCTCATTTGTGTCTGGCTGGATGGTTCAGCATTGAAGTCTGGGCTTCCATGAAATCCACTTGTTTGCTGTAGTGGTGCTGTCAGTGTGCATAGCATCAGCTGCAATACAAAGCAAGCCAGCAGAAGCTGGTTGTCTTGTGCGTGTGGCTGCTCACTGGTAGATGGCAGGATCGGCTTCAATCCTGTGACTGTATTGGTCAGCGAGTCCAGCACTGCATCTGATATGCTTGCTGACCTGACAGCGCTCAGCAGGACCTGCAGGTAATCGGCCAGCAGGCGTGTCTGTTGGCGCTGTTGGACGCAAAGGATCTTGACTGCTGTCTGTGCCAGCAAGGTGTTCTGCATGCGCCATTCATCCCTGTCGAGGAACATGCCGGTTATGGTGCTTGGATGCGCTGCTGCTGCAGGTCACAAGCAGGAAGAGCCAGCTTACCCTGATGAGCAGTCAAGCGCTGACATGAGGAGTGTCAGCACTTCTCTTCCAGCGCAGTTCTCTAAAACAAGCTGCAAATATGCCTGTACCAGGCTCTCAATTGGGCCTGATAGGTCTGCGCAACGAACAATTGTGCCAAAAATATCGAAGAGGGTACGGTCCAGTGCAGCATGATCTGTCTGCAGTATAATCATAGCGTTGCCCAGCAGCTCTTGGCAGCGGTCGGTGTTCGAGTCACGTTGAGCTGAGTCCAGATTGTCAGTCAAGCGCTGAATAGCAGAAATGTCGTCTGCTGGGAGTGATGTGGCTGGTGGGGACCCCATGTTCCGGATGACAAGGAGTTGCAAGTCAGCGTTTGGCAACCAGGACTAGAGTACTCCCAAGGTTGGCCCTGTCAACGTTGTGCAGGAGTGCTTTGACTCACAGTTGACCAACTTGTGCTCTGCGTTGTGCTGCTCTACACAAGACGGCATACATAAAGTATCGTTGTAAAGCCTCCGCGCATCCATTTTTGCTCCTGTTCCCTGCCGCTTGCGTTCGTTTAGACTAGCATCTCAGGATCCTGAAGCCCTTAGACGGCCTGCGGCAAGGCGATCGGATCGATGTGTAAGCATGTCAGGCAATGCTTCGAACAGCATATTACATTGTATACACAACTACGAGGCATTAGCCCCCAAGCTTCGCCGAAAAGAGGCCGCACACACAGGTGATCTGTGCATGCATATGCCGTTTACTCACCGACTCACTTCAAGGCACGCCAAGGGCGACGTTTATACTGACTGCAGCTAGCTCGAGGGATTCTGTGGAGGCATCGTTCGTTGAAAGCAAACTTGTCGATACAACCGCTGCAGCCCACAGTGATCAGACTACAGCTGATCACTCCTCCCCAGCAGTGCAAAGCCTGACTGTCACAAAACCTCCTCTGCCATCCAATGTCAAAGCAAGCAATTTTTACGGCAGCAACAGGCTGCTGCTTATTGATCAGCGTGTTGCACGGCTATGTACAAATGCCCAGCGTCGCCTGCTCTGCCAGGAGAGCGCCCCTTTTGAGCGTTTCTCCTTGCAGAGACAGGCCTTTGCCTGGGCAGAGGCACATGAGCTTGCTGCTGACCTGAAGTAAGCACTCATGTTTACAAGTTCAGAACTCTCCATTTTTTGCTTGCCAGCATTCTGTATTGCTATCAGTAATGTGGTGCAGCCAAGTGAGTGGTACACAGAAGTTGTTACCTGCAGGACCTTCTCTGTTGAGCATGACTCCACAGGCAAACGATCTTTTCTTGTTAGCACCCATGAGGGATTCTGGAAGCGGTATCAAGACATGCTGCCTGATCACAGACACTATTACGAGATCATCCAAGAGTCATGTCCTTGCCACCTGTACTTTGGTAAGTCATTCTCACCAAAGACCTGCAATCATACATAGCAATTCATGTTGCACAGTAGAAGAGGATGTGCGTAGTCACATGAAGTAAAACTTACATTGGTTCAGCAGCAGTCAGCAATGCTGCATTGCAGACTTGGAGTTTCAGAAGGCTTTCAACACTAATGTCAACGGTCAAAGCATGGTGGATTATCTGCTCACACTGGTCGCTCAGCAGCTCCAGGTCAGTATACCCCTGCAGCACGACTGTCCTTCATGTACACTGCAATGCATCACCCAAGAAAAGAAAAGAAAATCAAAAGCAAAGACTACACCTTTCGGCGTCAATTTAATGGGAAGCTAAGTATTATACCAAGCTGTCCAGGCGCATCACCCAACACCACCCCTGCTGTGCAGCGCTGTTGACCCTTGTCAAGCTCCTGCTTTTGCTTGTGCACATTTGCACAGTTGGTAGTGCACGTGCTGCTTAGATGAACAGACTGCAATGCAGACTGTGCAGCAGCCTGTCAGTCCCTGACAGGTCAAACTCTGCCTGGTCACCATTGCATGCAGGCAGCATTTGGGATTGATTTTGATCCTGCATGGGTGATGGAGCTGGAATCTGATGCGCCTCACAAATTCTCCCGGCATCTCATCATACAGATTCCAGGCAGGGCCTTTGCCAATAACCTACACGTTGGCGCTTTTGTCAATGATGTCTGCACCACAGCTGTGGACTCACAATCAGGCAACTCAAGCTTACAGGTTGCCAAGGTACTGACTCCCCCCCTCCCCCCTTTGTGCATTGAGCAGGACAGCCTGCTGTTTGAAACCAAGTATGATCATGCTGCCAGAGTGGCATTTCTTGCCTTGTTCTGCTGCACCCCAAAGCATTGCACTTGATCCAAGCAAGGCCAAGTCAAGCGCTGCAGCAGCAAAGTTCTGAAACATGATGTTGAACCTCTTGTCAAGTTTGCACTCCAGCTGGGGGTGTGATGTCACAGGAAGGTGGCACAAGTGTCATAGTGGATACAGGAGTTTACACCAGGAACAGGGCCTTCCGCCTGTATCTGTCCTCCAAAGCTGGCAAGAGCAGCATCCTCATCCCAACAGGTAGCAGCCCCTTGCTTGCTGTTGAGCGCATGCTTGAGACCAGCCATGAAATGATCAGGACTGCTGTCAAATGAGTGCAGGCTTTCCCCCTTGAGACTGGTATCCGATAGACTTTTGCATAAGCAGATGCAGTTGCAAACCAGCTTCAGCAGGTTTTGAATGCGGCGTGAACATGTCTGGGTTGCTATGTTGGAATCTTGGTAAACGCCAGTGCCATGTGAGCCTTGATAGCATGTGCTCAAGCTGTGTGACAAAATCTGCATCAGTGGAAGGACGAGAAGGCTTGCACGGATGCCAAGGCAAATCTGCATGCAGCAGCAAAGTGTGCAATGCTCAGAGTCATGATGAATCTGTTATGTGACTTGCAGGGCGCTTCCCTAATGGTGCTCACAGCCAGAAGCACATTTTCATGCAGTCACTGATATGCAAGGTTGAGCCTGGCGTTCAGCTACTACACTGCTTCCAGGGCAGCGAGCTAGGCCAGCCGAAGGGCAGAGACAGCACTTCTGCCCTTCAAAGGAGTGCTGCTGCCTCTCAGGCCAGGACTGGACCCTCTCCGTGCCCGTGCCTGGATCATTTTGTCACCTCCAAATGCAACCAGGTACTAGCAATGTGCGACATTTCGCTGGAGTTTGCTGCTCTACAAGCTGGACAGACAGTGACAAGCTACTCGCATTGCTTTACTGTATCTAGACATGCTCATATTTCTGTGACTCACTTGCCAAATATGAACTGGTAGCTGTAGATGAGGTGCTCAAGTATGCGCTGCAACGTCATCAAACAATGCCTTGCAGCAGACTTGAGCGTACGCAATGAGGTCATGCAACAGGTGAGTGCTTCTTGCAGGGGGGTGTGCAAGGATCCATAAGGTCCTGGGTTTTATGGGACGATATTGGTGTGTTCCTTTACAACATCAAAGACAACCGATGGTGCGGCAACATTGGCAGGGCGCACAAATCCAATGGAATCTATCTGATAGTGGATCTTCAGGTAGCACACATTGGCAGGACTTGAACATGTTGCCAAGGGCTGTGGTAGTTCAAGAGCAGCTTGATTGCAAATTCTACCTACAGCTGATATTTGCTATGCAAAATACTGCAGGACAGGCATTGGTATATACATTGAAAGTCTCCAGCAATGTGACTGCCTCTATTCTGCAAATGCAGGCTGGAGTGTGGTATCAGCGATGTTATGACCGTGAGTGTGGCAGCTACCGCTCTGAGACAATGCCGCTGCCAACAGCACTGGTCAGGTATGTGAAGCAGGTGCTCTGCAATGCTCTGTGTGCACCAGGACCCAGCAAATGTGCAACAGAGTCTCAGACACGGTGTGTTATGTCTGCAGGGAGTGCTCTCAAGTTGCGTGTCAATCGCTGGCAAAAGAAAGCAGCAATGAAGGTGTCTTGAAAGACATGCAAGACATTGATGAAGCTGCTATACTTGCTGCACTGGAGGAGTATGAGTCTGCTGCTACTAGATAATGCTGTTGCAACCTGTCATTGCATTTCACAGCGCTAACCTAGCAAAGACGTTACAAGTAAAAAACACATGGTATCATGTTCTGAGGAGTGTGGGAAAGCTGCATCACTGTCGCTACACAGCAGAATCAGAGCTGCAAAGCTGAGGTCATGGCAAACATTATTGTTACACGTGTATCATATAAGCTTGTCACCATCAGTCTCATGCTGCATATCGTTGGAGTCATCATCATGCCTGTCGGAATGCTTGAAAGCAGCGATTGGGGACAGTCCATAATTGTCTTCTATTTTCTGCCACACCTGAGACTTGACCCTCTGATCCTTCATGCCTAGAACCTGTGGCATGCTGATCTGGCGTTGGGGATTTATGTGGGTGTCTTCACCTTCATTGAAAGGATCAGCCTCATCCATTCCAATATCAATGTTGAATTCGTCTGGCCGTTCTCTGCTCAGGTAGTGGTCCCGGACATACTCGTCTAAAATGATGACATACGTAGCGATCAGGAAGTCAAGCAGCGCCACAGTTCCAAGCATGAATAGTGTCCAGTCTCCCCATTTGCCCCGCTCCTTGGTAAACCCATAGTATGCAGTAATTGCCATGGCCAGTGACAAAGTCATAGAGCTGGTGTATTTCGCATTTCTGTCAAATCGAGCTGCCCTCTCGGGTGTGCTGAAGCCTCTGAAGATGATCAGGTTGCCTGTCAAGGCAAAAGTCACACCGTCTTTCAAGCATTCCAGAAACCTGCAGCACATGTCAGCTTATCTTGCTTGCTGATGTGTCTTGCTGCAAGTTTCTGAGCCAAGCTTGCTGACACAGTAAGATTCACACACTCTGACTGACCTGCCAGCCAGAAAGATGGGGATGGCCGTGTCAATTGCTTTGCTGCCTAGGCTGCCGACCAAGAATATTTCAGCAAGGACCGCGAAAGCGGCAGTAGCTATGTTGATGAAGAACTTGAACCACTTCCACCACTTTGTATATGCGTACTCATACTGTGGAAATAAGTTGTGGTGCACCTCAAAAAGCTTGCTCTTAAACATCAGTGAGCGGCCTCGACGCCAGCACTCAACACGTGGACATAACAGTGAGGTCAACGGTATGGACGCAGGGATGCTGTGCCGCCGATGCTAGTAATAACGGGGGGGCTTCGCTGCTTGTCGCGGGAGCAATGCGCGGTCAAAGGAATCGAGGAATACAAATCATGGTTGGTCCCTGCTTGACACGAACAGACACACACAGCCGTGTGAAGGTAGAAATTCCACCAGCACCATTCATGTTTGTGAATTGGTTTGCAGACCAGTGTTCCTGTATATGTCATGGTGCTAAACTTCCCCTGGCAATGACAAGCTAAGCATTCGACGCATGAGTTCAGTACCAATCACTGGTAGCTGCTGCAAACATGATCTGTGATTTGAGCCCCACAGACATCAGCTGCAGCTCCTCAAGTTGCCAGATCTTCAACAGCTGTCAAAAGATCAGCAGCCAGTCTCAGGACCTCCTTCTTAGCTCGCTTCTTTGTGACATCAGCGCAGTCACCCTTGTGCCTTGAGACTGCTGCTTGTAGAGCAGCATCACAGCTTGCGTAATGCCTGCATGCAGTCAGAGAATAAGACACAAGCTGTAACATACGCAATACATTGTTGGTGAGAACATGACATGCTGTGCACATGAGCCTGTGATCTTGCCTGAACACCACAGCTGTCTCAATGCTTTGGGTGCACATGAACATAGTTCACATGAACGTAATCACAGCTGTCCTGTGTGGTTGTAGTTTGTTGCCCAATGCCCTTGCGGTGGGTGTCTCCAGCATTGGTAACAGCATGGCAGTTCTTGCTGCAACACACTTACTTCTTGCGGGCACTCTGACGATTCCAGCCAGGCAGTTTTGAAAGCCTTTGTAGCGTGCCTTTGCTTGTTGCCAGGGCCATGGGCTTCAGCTGAGTGTAGGAGCCCTCTGAAAGCCGATGCTGCTGCTGTTTCAGGTAAGACACAGCACGGCCTGCACATCATGTGCATGTGACAACAGGTCAGAGCTGATGATCATGATGTGGACAAGAAGCTGACACTCTTGCTTGTGTTCATTGCTTCTGGCAGTCCGGAGAATGCAGGCTACAGAGTTGAACCAGTTTGCCAGAGAGTCGAACGCCTGAAGCATGGTGCAGTCTAGAAGGGAGCTGTATGTTCATGAAATGATCCGCATGAAATAATCTGCGTTGCCAAACGCAGTGCGCACAGCCTATACTGTATTTTGCCATACGAAGCAAGGGACATGCCAAGCCACACTGCCCAGCAATCAAAGCATTGACGCAGCAGAATGAGATCAGATGACCAGACACACCAACAGCCATGTGACTCACCAACAGGAGTGTCTTTTGCCAAGTCCTTGCTTGAAGGCCCAGCTTCTTTAGCAGCTTCTGACTCATCAGCATCAGTATCCGATGCCTCAGGAGCAGCTGCTGTCTTGGTGTCTTTACCTATGCAAACATCATGGGTAAGTGCTTCAGCACAAAATAATGCAAAGCTACTGATAATGCAAAGCTACTGATAATGCAAAGCTACTGATAATGCAAAGGATACTGACAATGTGACAAACTGGATGCACATGTGGTGCATGCTGCAATGCACTGCAGGAAATTGGCTTGTTCCAGTGATTTGAGCAGATTCCAATGGCTGATAATGCATGCAATGTGGCATTAGCGTCTCAGGTAGCTATGCAAAGCTAGGGTTCGGTATGTAAAACGAGGCTGTGCTTCAAAGACTACGCAAAGCCAAGTCAAGATCAAACTTGTCGTCAAATACACTTGGGCTCGCAAATGGTGATGGTGCAGAGCACACACTAGCACCTGGCCTACCTGTGGCAGGCTTGGGCTTCTGCTGCTTGCCTGAGCTCTTTTGCTGCTTGCTTGGAGCAGCTGCCTTGGGACTGGACTTCACCTGTGTGGCAACAGTCACAGTTGATGGGTCAGGGCACACTGAAGACACAAGAAGACAGGCTGAGTACGTGTCTCAGCTGGTCAGTAAACAAACACTGCTGACCGGCAAGGACACAGCAATGTTGGGAATGCAGAGCTGAGCCAAGAATGTTTATTCAAGCATGAGCCAGGCATCTACCGCAGACAAAGAGGACATGTCTACACCTTTCTGTCCTTGACCAACTGGGTAAGCAACATGAAATGTGTGCTCTGCCTGATGTCTTGCCAGATGGCGGACTTTGTGTACCTGCTTTCCTTTTGGCTCCTTGGCACTGCTGGCAGGCTCGCTGCTTGCACCAGACTTCTTGTCAGACGCCTTGCCCTTGCTAGTCTTGCTGCCAGTCCCAGCAGAAGCTGCAGCAGCAGCTGATGATGTAGCAGTTGCTGCAGCAGCTCCCTTGCCGGGCTTTGGGCTACTGGGCGCAGCCTTTGTGAAGGGCAGTTTCTGCTGCTTGGTGGCCTTCTTGACAGCCTGAGTAGGCTGTGGCGCAGCAGGAAGTTTGGCCTCTTTTGCCTTGTTCCTTCTGTCCCTTGAGACAGGTGGGGCAGCAACAGCCTCATCTGCTTCTGCAGCAGCTGCCTCAACAGATTGACCTGCTTCATCAGGTGCATCATCAGCATTGTGATCAGCCTTGTCATTGTCAGTATCATCAGCGTCGCTGTCACTCGCCAGAGCAGCAGCACTGGCTTTCCTTTTGGCACCAGAAGAGGCTGCACCACCTTTTTTGGTGGCAGCGGCAGAGGGCTTAGCAGCTGCTTTCTTGATGCCTGCGCCGCTTGCAGTGGAGGCTCCCTTCTTGACAGTTTTGCCACCTTGCTTGGTGGCAGCAGCTTCAGCAGCAACAGACTGAGCTTTGCTTGCTGCAAGCTTAGCAGCAGCAGCAGCAGCCCTAACAGGAGCAACATCAGCATCTTCCTTTTGTGATGGCGCAGCTGTCTTTCCAGCTGCTGCTGGAGAAGCTTCTCTGTCGTCCTGCTTGCCTTTCTGCCGCTTGGTGTTGCCCTTCAGAGACGCCGCTGCCTTTCGCTTGCCCTTTGGTTTTGCTGGCGCAGCATGTTTAGACTGTTGAGGCTCCTCCTGAAGCTCATCTTCTTCAGGCTGCTGGACAGCAGTCTCTGTGCGAGCAGCGTCTGATGCACCAGGCACTGGCTGCTCTTCTTCTTCAGTGTGATCGTGACCATCACCCTCTATCTGTCTGTCTGTGACTTGTGTGTCAAGTGCCAAGACAGCATTTGCTGTTGGTCGCTCACCCTTAGGTGCATCTGGCACTTTGCTGCTCTTGGAATTCTGTTGTGTGTCATTCAATGCCTGAGGCATGACTGCATCTTGATCTGCTGCCACTACCTCACTGCCGTCAGCATGGGCAACATCATTATCCACCTCAGGTTCAGCAACATCAACAACGCCATTTGTCGCAGTGACTGCCGATGGCTTGTCAGCATGTGTGCTATCTGCTGGGGCAGAGCCCACAACAGCAGTGACTGCAGTGACTGCAGCAGCTGTATCAGCGGAAGCAGCTGCAGCGGAAGCTGCCAGCTGGTCAGGATTGACTAAGGCGCTAGCAGCCTGCAGCTGTAACTCTGCGGCTGGAGCCACACCAGCGGTCACCTGTGCTGCCTGTCCTGAGCCTGCAATGGTGGCAGCTGTGGCTGCAGTCTGTGGGTAAGGGGTGGGGCCAAGGGTGCAGGGGTCTGTGTGAAGGGTCTGAAGGTCCCTCTTGAGGCGGTGAGCCTGCAGTGACTCATCCGGCTTGACTTGGTTGAGTTGATGCAGAGTCTGTGCTTCAAGAGCACTACCGGATGCCTGCAACAACAACCAAGGCTCAGGCGTGCTAATACATGTATTGCACAGGTGTTCTGGCGCTGTCTGGCATGCAGGCCCATGTGTGCTTGGAGGCAGCCTAGCTCCTGCAGGGCTGAAGTCAAGATTGGAGGCTGCAGCACATAAGGCAAGATCCTACAATCGCGACTTGCTACTGTGGTGACTGCCTGATGTGTGCCATTATGAGGCACAGGGGCCCATTTGTAAGTCTTATGAGGAGCATCTATCAGCATCAAAATTGTACTAACATTTCCAATTGTGAGCATGTGCAGAGGTACTGTGACGACGAGCCAGCAAAGGCTTTCTAGCTTTATGACGTGACTAGCAAGTGATCGCGGTTGCAGCATCTCTGCTCAAAAGGGTGCTCTCCAAATTGCCATTGTATGCATAGAGGGCCAGCAGCACATGCAGCAGCTTGAAGTCTCCCATCTGGCCATACGCAACAGGGATAGCATAGGCTACAATGCAGCAACGGACAAGAAATCAGAAAAGCAGTGTCCTCATGTTCATAAAGCACTCACTCGAAGCAAGGCAGCTGAAGCTTTGCTGCCCTTCTTGCTGTCCCACCCATCACGCTTCCTCTTCTTCTTGTTTCCAGTGGCATACGCCTGTGCCAGAAACAGCAAGGTGTGCATTCCACATTCAGGTTGACACACAATGTGTGCTTGGATGAACATGTGCATGCAGCATGTTGTCATTCTGTGGTACCCCGGTTATGTGGCAGTCACTGGCAATGCATGCATACAACATAGACAGGCAGCAACAGGGGCAAAGCATGCACATGTCACCAGGCAATGTAAATGATGCAGCATAGCAGATGAATCGATGTGTACGCGTGTGCATACATGCGGGCGAGCTTGCGGCTTATATCCGGTCAGAGTGCGCAGCTGTATACCTGGGTGGGTGCAGCTGGGGTGGCCTCAGGGGCGGGGGGCAGGGGCAGGCCCCACCGGCTGGCGCACTGCTCAAGAAGCTGTGTTGTCTCATGAGCCAAGTTGCGGTTGGGCCAGGGCTGTGTGACTGTGTAGAGATGGCTGGCTAGGCTACGCCGCCACTGTCTGCTCATCATGTCAGCCATGTAAGCAACACTGGCCTCCTGCAGACAGTACACTGAGCACGCTGATGCCCAAAACATCCGCCTGGGATCACACCTTGATGCGCCTAAGCAAGAGGAGACACTAGCAGAGGCTTCATGCATAAATGTAACACGTGTACGTGTGCGTATTGATCAGGTGTCATGCATTCTGCACCCTGCTTGAGGGCAATGAAGCCTAGAAGCAGGCATCAGACAGTGCTGCGGCAATGCAAATTCTCAGCATGAAGGAGTCACAACAGAGCCAGCTCGACTCACTGGGGATTGTCTAACACGATCCACAAAGGCAAGCACCCCAGTGCCGGAGAGCAAGCTGAGGTTCATATGCACTGATCCCAGTTCCCGCAGAGAATCCAGGACCTCTCCTAGCTGCTGTCCAGACAAACGGGAGCAGGGCAGAGCAGCTCCTGCCAACCCTGTACCATCTGCACAATCCAGCAAACGCATTCATGCACATAACTGACGCCAAGATGCAATGACCAGATCAGTGTTGCAGAAGCATGTGTGCTAATGCATGAATAAGCACACAAAGAGAGAAATCAACGCCTGAACAAACTAAGAGCCATTGCAGGCAATTGATCTGCATGCAGCACGCATTGGTGTATCAATGACAACTGCTGAGTCTGCATGGCTGAGACCACACTTGCAGAGTTCTGCCCCACCTGCAGGGTGCCCAGCCCTAGGGGTGCCCCCAGTTGCATCTGTGTCCAGGTCACCAGCCCCATTTGCTGCACCAGAAGATCCCTGCTGGTGCGAGCTGGATGGATCCATGCTGTACATCGGTAGCCAGGAGGCAGGCTGGTGAGCACTGCCTTGACCTGCTTGTGCAGGGTTCAGCCTGTCAGACAAACGGTGTTGTGCTGCCGCTGCTGCTGATGCACGCCGCTCAGCAGAACTGACCTCAGCCTCGCCCTTGCTGGGCTGAACAAGATTCTGTGAGTCTGTGAGAGCTCTACTCAAATGGGAGTCATCATCGCTAGGGTAATCAACCAGTCCGCCGAAAGCTTGGTTCAATGGGACAAAGAGCTGTGTGTTCGCTTTTTTCACCACACGCTGCTCTTCCTGAGCAACAGCGGCTCTGAGGGCAGCCTCAGCAGTGGCAGTGGCCTTTGCTTTGGCAGCAGCAAGTGCTCTGGCTGCCTCGTCCACAGCCAGGGCAACTGCTGCAGCTGGGGCAGCCCCATCTGCAGCTGCAGCTTGCAGCGCAGCCACTGCTGCTGCTGAATTAGCTGTGGCCTCAGCAGCAGAAGCACTTGTGACTGCAGCGGTGACCACTGCTGCTGCTCGGTCCACAGCTGCGGCTTTGGCTGAGGCTGCAGCAACAGGGTCTGAGATGGTTGCAGCAGTGGCAAGCCCTGCTGCCTGCTCTGCAGCTGCAGCTTTAGCAGCAGCAATGATGGTGGCTTCGCCAGCTGCAGAAATGTCAGCTGCGGGCTTGACTTTTTCAGATGCAACTGGTTGCAGCAGGTTTGCATGAGCCAGCAAGCTCTGTACTAAGTCCACATGGTGCTTGACATAGTCAGCGTCCTCTGCGTCCATGGGTGCTTGAAGCCAGTTCACTGCATGCTGTTGAGCTGCAGCTGACAAAGCAGCTTGCCTTGCAGCTCGCCTGTGAAGCTCAGCAATGACACTGTCCCGTGCAGCCGCCTCTGCACTTTGACGCTCCTGCAAGCACTTCGGCACATTTGTGCAAGATATTGATGGGAAGACGAGGGAAACCCAGCAGGGCTATGGGATTGGAAAACTGCTTGCCTGTGTGACAACAGGACCTGGAATGCTACAGGAGAGGTAAGCCACAGACAGAGACAATTTGAGCAAAAACGCAGCAGATATGATAAGCGTTGCCAAGCTGTGGTTGCATAGATTTGAAACCCACAGCAGATGTACAGCAATGTAATACAAAATTGGGCAAACAGACATGTAGAGACTCGACTATTACTACAGGCGACTGGTTAAAAGCAGAACATTGAGCATCCAAATCATATGGCTCCGATCTGCACCTGCTCTTTCCTTTTGCTGACAGCAGCCTTGGCAAGAACGTCCAGGTCTAGGCTCTCACCCCCTGTTACCATGTTAGCCATCACAGCAGGTGTGTTGAACGCTGAACCAAACATCTGCCACAATGGTAAGCTAGACTGCCTGAGGGACTGAGATCCAGTGCCTGGAGGGGGTTTGATTTTGGGGGACGCCTGAGGGGGCGGGAGGGCTGGCTGGTGCTGAATAGAAGGCAAGGTATCTGGAATACATTTCACTACAGGAGTCAACAGGGGAAGGACATCTGACGGTTCTGACAGAGGAGCGCAATCCACAGGAGGCATGGTGCCCTGAGCCAATGTGGTTGCTGCTGGCTGAGGCAAGACCTGCAAGCAGCACAAGACAGAAGGTCAGAAATCAGAAGGTACAGTAGGTATAACAGCCCCTCGGCGCATGAATGATCTGGTATCATGCAAGACCTGATGCCTTCTGCTGCTGAGTGTGCTGTAGCATGTAGCTGGATCATGAATTGTTACCCGAAGTTATCGTAAACATACTAAACCTGTACAGGCTAAGCAAGAGACTGTGCTTTAAGCAACACACAGACTGTGAGCAACTTTGCACAATGGTACAACACCTGAATTCTCAATTGCATGCATGCTTACCATGCTGCTTATGGCCGAGCTAAGAGGTCTCTGCCTTGTCTGTCTTGTTGAAAGTTACATACACTTTCTTGTAGTCTGGTCTGCGATAAAACCCGTGCTTGCCGCGTTTCTTCGCACCTTCGTAGTTCAAAGTTCTGAGGCTGGCTACACTTAGACCATACACGGATTCCAAGTACTTTCGCAGTTCAATCTGCAGCAGCAGCGATCAGTTTTCAGCACTGATTTTAACACAAGAAATCGGAGGGCACTACAGGCGCAGCACTGCAGTTAGCATGAACCACAACTCGACGAGTCACCTTGCTGACGCTGGGAATGGTTTGGAACGCAACTTGCTTCAAACTACCACTGGTCTCGTATGTTTTTTGTTGTCCTTCCGTCAGCGGCATGAGTTTGAGGGGTATGTTAGCAAAAAACGTAGGCAGCCTCTTCCAACTCATTGCTGCAGCCACTGCGGGGCTAACGTATCCTGCCACTTATGGAGGCCTGACTTGGACTTTCAGACTGGGGAGTCAACAGCGGCCACCAAACTGAGTCAACATTACTAATTGTTACTGTACTGTAGACAGGTCTTGTGAATTCAGTCAGACAACATACACTTCCTACAAGAAAAGCATTCCCTGACAAGACCATAAAATGCATTTGACTCACACTAACAATGAAGCCTGAAGCCTGACTGTACAAGTTCGCTGAGAAAGACTCGCATGCTTATTCCTAATGTGACTTTAAGCTGCACAATCGACTGTCTATGCCGTCCTGCCAGCAATTGTGGCTTGCCATGAACACCAAGCAGCTGACAGGACTGCAGCAGTTTGTTGCACCAGCAAAACAGAGCGTCAATCGCAGCAATTACATTTGAGAAGAACTTGCTGAGTGCATTGCTGTGTTGCAGTTCACAGTGCTGATGCAGTTCGCAGTGCTGACGCAATCAAAAGGCTTTTTTATTGTTATAACCATATGAACATGCCCATGGCATCTTGAACTCGGGCAACAGAATTTGCATTGGTGTTCTGGTTAGTCAAAGTGGAACGGCTGCGGCCACCTGAGTCAAAGCTATAGCTAGATGTGCATGCAGATGTGCATGGTGTTGTTATTTCACCAGCAGTGAGGCAATTGCGGCGCAGCACGAGCCCTGTCAATCACTTAGACGACTACCACTTCGCCCTGCTGTCCACGCCGCCAGCCCCTCGGCAGGATACAGTGTGCATGCACTGATCGCCGTGCGTCACACTGCTGTCAAGCCTCTGGGCTTTGAGCTTTGACGTGATGCCTGATGTGGAGATTCAATTGCTAGCAGAGCTTGGCAATTGCCAAAGTATCGATGACTCGTCAGAATATGCTGCAAATCATGACCTACAACACAATCAGCTCGTTGGCGTTATCAAAAGCTTGCTAGCAGCAGGCCTAGTTGAAGGCCAGGTACGGACTGACGCGTGCTTCACAGCTTGAGAGTTGCGTCTGGACTGTGAAAGGCCTTTCATGGCAGGCCTGCGTGACCTCAGCGTTAGCAATGTGCCAAGCAAACCCTGCTCTTGTTCAGGAGCAACGTCATGCCAGCTACGCCCTGACTCAGGAGGGCACCAGTTATCTCGAGTCTGGATCCCCAGAAGCACAAGTCTTTGCAGCTACGCCAACGGAAGGAATTCCACAAGCAGAGCTCCTGGTATGTGCTTTTGCACCTAAAGCTTTGGTGTCAAGCTTGTTGCACACTACAAATCACCCCATCTTGATCGCTGATTGGCATGGGTTGCACTGCGCTGCAGCAAAAGCTAGGGCCTGTGGGCAAAGTGGGCATTGGTCAGGCAATGAAGCTACAGTGGATCATGTTAGACAAAAGTGGAGGACAGCCACTAGCAAAGCGAAAGGTACAGAGCACCATGGCCTCAGCGCGCAATGACTGCAACATCCCAAGAATGTTCATAGTTGTTATACTCCAGTGACTTCAAGCCTGATGTCAGCACTCCCCTGCAGGTTGCTGAAATCACAGATGGAGTGCAAAAGGTTCTCCAGAGCATTGCTTCTGGCAACACAGAGGTGAGCATTGTTACTGCAAGCAAGCTACCCGCCATCAGGAATGCCTGCCCAATACTGTTGCAATGTGTTTCCCATTGTTTGCAAGGCTGGTCTGCCTTCAAATGCACCCTTGCTTGCAGCACAGACAATCAAAGCAGCTGAGGCGTCAGATGGACTTGCACAAATGTGAGCATTGGTAGGATATTACCTCAAGTGTTCTGATATGCAGCTTCATCCTAAGGTTGTGCTATGGTTTTCCTCATGACAGGGCATTGCAAAGCAAGAGGCAGACGGGCTCAAGAAGCGCAAGCTGATAGTCCCTGAGACAAGGATGTCCTACAAGCTCACAAAGGGCCCCAAGTTTGCCCTGCAGCGCAAGCGGGCAGCCACAGACCTGACTCATGACATGCTGCAGAGGTTTGTCACGACATCTCTATCGTGCACCAGGATTTTGCAGTACTTCTACATCCAATCTACCCTGCTGTCATGCCATCCTTGGATCCGACCTGCGCTCACCACCCTTCGTACTCTCTGTTGTTTGCAAGCAAGCCTTGAGCAGACTGTTGTTCAGCCACATCAGGCTTGCCCATCAACATACAGATGTTCTATAGGGCCGACCTCATGCATAGGCCCATTCATAGTCCCATACTGGTCACAGGAAAAGTTTCAGCAGCTAGTTTGCACAGACAGTACGTGTCCCATGCCAGATGCTACAGGACCCACACATGCCATTGTACCTGTCTGCCTGCTGCATCACGCAATGAAAGTAACGTCCACTCACTGACTGCATGAATCGTACCTCAGGGAATGACTGAATGAATAAATAACTGAATGACTCAATGAGTAAAATAGCTTACAAGGATATTGTGCACACAACCAGTTTCCTCCCTGCCTGCTGTAGCTGACTGCCACGCTGGTCTGAGTATGACTACAATGGTGCATAGACAGCTTGCATGGGTTGCTGCAGTGGTAGCTGGCAGGATCAGGAGTTCAAGGCATACAACTTCAATGCATTGGGCCTTCCCCCTACTGGTGGCTACCTACATCCACTACTCAAGGTCTGCTGCCTGTGAACAGTGGACTGCATCTGCCCTGCTTGAGTCTTCATCAGTGAGAGTGCCTGCCTTGAATGCCTTTGAAGATGTGACAACAATCAGCTTCAGCAAGATGGCGTTTGCAGGCGTGACAACAATTCTATGGTCTGCCTTGTAGTGTGCATTGTCCTAGTTCTGAGCTGAGTAAGGCTCTGTGCTATTTTGGGTTGCGCTCAATGCATGAATGACCATGGACATGCAACAGGGTCTGGTGGACATGCAACAGGGTCTGAAGGACATGCAACAGGATGTAACAAACATGCAACAGGACTAGTGGACATGCAGCAGGTTTAGTAGACATTCACAGGGTGTGGTGGACATGCAGGTGAGGTCACAGTTCAGAAAGATCTTTGTGGCCATGGGCTTTGAGGAGATGATGACTAATGCCTATGTGGAGAACAGGTGCGCCTTGGGCAAAGAGCCTTTGATATACTGTGACACAATCCTGCTTGCACTGCAATGTAGAGACTGCTTGGGCTGCTCATGACCAGCTTTTCCACTTTTTGCAATGCTACGGTCAAAAGCCTAGGACTGTGAAGACTGCCATTGAACATTGTTGCATAGCTTTCTCGCACATTATCAATGCACATACTGATATGTGGTCCCTGATTAGTTACACTCAGCATGCCAGGTATAACATGCGTCAGCTTTGAACTTGTGTTCTTGTGACTGAGCCTCCAAGGCTTTACTGAAAATGCTGGTAGTTGGCTTGTGTTGCCACTGTCAGGCTGCCTGCACTCGGCACACGGCCTTCAGCACAGGATTTTAACATGTTTGAGGTCGCTTATGTGTGCTCATTCCTTCTGCCCTTGCTTGCATGATGATGCCAACTGCTGTTGCAGCTTCTGGAATTTTGATGCGCTGTTCCAGCCTCAGCAGCATCCTGCCAGAGATGCACATGACACCTTCTTCCTGACAAGTAAGTCCTCTGCAGCCTCCTCAGCTATAGCTTGTGCAGCAATGTGCTTGAGTCATCGCTAAAATCAACAGCAAACTGTAAAAGTTGTTGCACCCTTTGAGCGCATATTAATAGAATGTGCTTGCGTTGTACCCAAATGTAGCTAGACTCACGCAAGGGTGAAAGGGCGCTGTGCAGCAACCCCATATACGCAAGTTCACTTGTGTTCTATTTGAAGGATAATCTCCTCGTTTTGAAATTTGCAGTAGTGTGGGCACGCTGTGCTTGTATTTGAATTCCCCATTCTATGAGATTGCTCATAGGGTTGCTGGTGCAAGTAGTGCCTTTGCCAGGCTCCATCAAGCAAAAGTCTGGTCATCAAGAGCCTTGTCCTTGCCCACCAAGCTTCAGTTCCTTCAAACCATTGTCATGACAGTGTTGTTGTATGGTGGTGAAACCTGGTCCTTACTTGACAAGCATCTCCACCAGCTGTCTGTGTTTCACATGCGTTGCTTAAGGCAGATTTGTGGCATCTCGTTGTTAGATCACATTACAAACTCTGTGATCTTGAAGCGGTGTGAAAATTTCCCTGTTGAATCTCAGCTTAGAAGCAAGAGGCTTAGGTGGTTTGGTCATATCTGCAGGATGGCTGACAGCAGATTGCCCAAAATACTCATGCATGGACAGTTAGTAGGCCAAAGTTGTCGTGGCAGACCTAGGACTGTTTGGAACGATGTTGTTTTGTTTGACATTCACAAGTTAAAGTTAAACCGCTACACCCGTGATGCTCTGAACAAGCCTGTCTGGAGGGAACTGACTTGCGTCGCACATACCTGATGCCTGCTGGCTAAGTACACTTTTTTTGGTGTATTATTGTTATTATTCTATGAGCTGATTGTGATGACTTGGTGGTGCAGATCCTGCCAGCACACCAGCTGAGCGGCTACCACAGGAATACCTGCAAAGGGTCAAGGCCACTCATGAGCAAGGAGGGTATGGGTCTATAGGGTAAATCCCATCACTGCTGCTACTACACCTAACAGAAGTGTGTTGGCGTGCATTTTGACGTGGCAGTGGCATGCAGTGTGAGTTTGCACTGGCAGATCGCACAGCTCCAGTAGCCACTTGGCGTGTTAGTATCAGAATTAACAGTATTGGACACAAGGACTGACTCCAGCACAACAAATGCAATGTATTGGTTGGCTGCTTGCTTGTTTGGCTTGTTGGTTGGTGTGGCCGATTTCTGGGTGGCAATGACAGCATCAGTAGCAGAGGCAAGCACTACTTACTGCTTGCAAAGCCACTTGGCAGCGCTGCATCCATGTTCAGCCGTGCTGTACCCATGCAGGCGTTTGTTGCTGCACATGACTGGCACACTTTGCAGTGTTGCTCATTCCATGCTGTTCCATGCATGTAGGTACGGGTACAGTTGGAAGGTGGCAGAAGCTGAGAAGAACCTGCTGAGAACGCATACCACAGCAGTCTCCTCCAGGATGTTGTACAAGCTAGCTCAGGAAGGCTTCAAGCCGGCCAAGTATTTCTCCATTGACAGAGTCTTCAGAAACGAAGCAGTGGACCGGACTCATCTGGCAGAGTTTCATCAAATAGAAGGCAAGCTTCTGCTTGTATTGCCTTGCTTAGTCACACTGCTGCCTGGTGGCAGAGATTTTGGCGATCAGGCGTTTCCAGACTACTTTACAACATCTTGTTGAAGTCAAAGCATGCTCAGCAGGCTTGTCTGGTTTGCTCTTGTAAGTGTGCCCATGCAGCACTGACAGTCATAGGTAGAAAGAACCAGCAGGTCCTGCAGGGAGCTAGGTATCTGACTCATATGGAGGACACCTGTCACAGAGCATGAGTGAATGTGAAGAAATTATGTGCATCTGGTATGTGATGTCATGAGTTTACGCAAGTGAGAAGACAAAGACTTTCAGAGACCCTCCTTTGAGGCAATTCTTGAGATGTGTGACAGACTCTTTTGCTTGATAGGATGTGCAGCCATGCTCTCTGAATGCATTCAGAACATTCAGAGCATTCAGAGAGCATGCTGCACATCCTACCAAGCAAAAGAGTCTGTCAGACATCTCAACAATTGCCCTAAAGGATGCACATGTCAGATGCTTGACTCTGCTTAGCCACACTGAACACAACCCTGCACGCATAGTAACAGCACACATGACCCGCTTGCGATAGTCGTGCTCCATGCATTGTCAAGGCCAATGATCAGCTTAAGGTGCAGTGTTGCTGCGAGTCTGACACACATGCGCTGTCTTTGTCTTAGGTAATTTCCCTCATTTCTTTGATGTCCTTGCTGTACCGATTGTTGTGTTTGAGCCTGTCTTGATTGTGCAGGTGTGGTGTGCGACAAGGGCTTGACGCTGCGAGACCTTATTGGCACCCTGAAGATGTTCTTTGACAGGCTCGGGCTGAAGAAGCTTCGCTTCAAGCCTGCCTACAACCCATACACCGAACCCTCCATGGAGATTTTCAGGTCTGTCATCACAGATCAAGCACTGCTGCGCTTGTCAGGCTGTGTGTTTCACACAGAAGCAAGCACAACTGCTGGTGTTCAGATCACAACCGGCTGCTGGCTGGTACTGTCACATGCAACTCAACATCTTCGTGCACCCAGGGCTGCATCACTGCAAGCATCAACACCGTTGCCTGCTGTAGTCAAACTGAAACCCACAAGATGTTATACAGAGAGGTCCCCACACCCACTCAACTGGCAAGGCTGGCCATGCACACTGTGCCACACCAAAAATACTTGTCGGATTGCATGCATCATCAACAATGTCAAACCATGTCCCAGGGATCTTGGTACCTTGTCATTGCTGTCATTGTTCACGAAGCTACTCAGGACTGTACGTACCTGACCCTAGGGGAAGAGGGAGACAGAGATGGAACATTGCTTTGTCCAACAAGCTTGCAATATCGCCAACAATCAACGTTGAATCAACAAACAGAAACAAACCATTGGAAAAAACGGATGAACAAATGGAAACAAACAAACAATTGAACAAACAAATGAACGACAAACAAATGGAAAAATTAATGGACAAATGAAAATACTGTGGCTGGGTGCAGCTACTCTGATGAGCTGGGGAAGTGGATGGAGGTGGGCAACAGCGGCATGTTCAGGCCTGAGATGCTGAGGCCCATGGGCCTCCCTGAAGATGTCTCTGTCATTGCTTGGGGCCTCAGCCTTGAAAGGTATGCTCTTACTGGTCAGATTTCCTGTGCTGAGATTGTTTCTGATGAAGTTCAGCTTTAAGTTGTTTTAATCCCTATAAAGTTATATTTCTTAGGTATCTACCAGAACTCAAGTAAACACACACGATATCAGTGCCCAAAAGCTACTGTTTTTTTGGTTTTGCCATGGAGTTGACCCTGTTTTCAGGACGTTCGATGTGGTTTGCTATAAACTCATGACAGGACAAAAGCTAGTGATGGTCTCTGCAACCCCAAGAGTAGTCATCTCTACCTGTGGTTGAGTGATACTGCACTGGAACCTCAACTGTCTCCTGTCACCCATCTCATCTTTTCTGCCAGCTTGTTCCACATTTCATGCTCAGCAATTGCACTTGCCAGCCAGTGTTGACTCTGTTCTGACCAAAAATGAGCAATACTGTACTACGACCCTGAAAATGCAGTGATTGCATGTGTCTGCCAGGTTCATGTCCAACTTTGCCTTGGCAGCGCATCAATCACTGCTTAGTGACCTGCCGGTACTCATACTTTATCAAAATGTTGATACTTGATCAAAATGTTGAATGCCAGTAGTGAGATTTGCCACTGTCCTGTGTGGGCGGCTTCATATAAAATTGATTTTGGCATAGACTTGCTTTGGCAATGGAGGTTGCACCACGTCCTTCAAAAGCATTGTCTGTTAATGTGCCTTCAGCTGACCTTGTATGAGTATTCTGTGCAGGCCAACAATGATCTTGTATGGAATCGACAACATCAGAGATCTCTTTGGACACAAGGTATGCTTTTGTCTGATGAAGTCACATGTTTGGCTATCGAAGTAAGCGTGCCCTGACATGAAGTGATGCAGAGCAGTGTCATGTACAGCATCTTCCAGGCAAGCAAAACTTGATTGCAACGATTGCTGCCTGCAGGTCAGCTTGAATCTAATCAGGAAGAATCCACTGTGTCGACTGGGCTTGTAATATATTTTGCAGTGCATCATCCCATCTATGCATAACATACTCAGCGTACCAATATGCTTTGCACTGCATATGGCATGTGCTAGGCCACAAAGGTGCCTACTCATATATGTAGATGCATGAAATCAGATTAAACGTCGACAGGCTCATGGGTAACTCCATCACTGATACCCACATATGGATATATTTTATTTTCCCTGGACAGACGTGTTACGAGCAGGATTGTAGATGCAGCCTGCAAGACACTCGACATTGGTCATACAGCCTGCACTTGCCCTAAGACGCAAGTAATGACTCTGAAAGTAAAGTCTGTCAGGCAAGCTGTGTTGTTATTGTGCATGTACACACTGACATGAGAAGAATACATGACCAGCAGCAATATACAGTGACCATCAGTTTATAGCGAAGTGACCATGAAGCGCTTGACTGCCTTCTGGAGATTCGCTGGCCAACTAATGTGCTTAGCAAACAAGACATGGGAGCGCTCTAGACCAGCATCAGTATAGACAGCGCCTAGTACAGCTTCATATGACTCAGACAGAATGCTTGATGGGTAAGGCAGCTCAGCAAAACCCTCGCCAGCGTATATGCTGGAGATGTCATTGCCCACAATCAGCCATTGCTGCAGCCCAAGCTGCTGTGCGTATTTGCAGCAGCTTGCTCTACCAATCATGACAGATCGCAACTTTGCCAAATCGCCGATTGATGCTTGAGGGTATCGTGATAGCAGCCCCTCAGAAACCACCAGCTGTAATACAGAATCTCCTATCCTGCATCACATCACCTGTGTCATGTCATGAGCAGTTCCATATGAGACTATCATGGTGTAAGTAAAAGCCCAATACGACTCAGTAGACAGCAACAGTCTAGGCAAGAATCATACCATGCTAGTGGAATGTTGTTCTGCGCCGATGCTGATGTGTGCGTCAGTGCCAAACGCAGCAGTTGTCGGTTCAGGAACTGATACCTGCATGCAGAGCAGGAGATAGTAGTTCCAACTCGTCGTTGTATACAGCATCATGGACTCAGCGTTTATTTCTGCCTTTTTGCAGGTGAAAGATGTCATACCCAATTGCTTTCTCGGCCTGGTCAAGAGTAGCGTCCGAGTGAAGCTTATGACTGTCCACCTCATACCGAAATTTGATTTTGGTTGCCGACTGTAAGATCTGAGCCTTCAGATCTTGCGGCCATACCTCCGGTGGGTCAGGAACTGCGCTGGTCTTGACACTGTAGGCAGGCTGCGCGCAAGGGCCGAAAAAGGATGACCTGAGGGGTTTTTTGCAACACCGCGGAGCAGCACTTTCGCTGGCTCGCCTCGCAATTTGCAGGCTCGGACTTCGTATTAGCCGTACGAGCATGTGATCAGCAGCTATGCTGGGCAACGCTCGTTACCATGCCTTCAACCAAGAAGCTGGTTCCGGAACCATGAAGACGAACCGGCAACATGTTGTACAACCTCCAGAAGACCTAACCCAGATTTAAATAGGTCAAGAACCAGGTCAACCCGATCGGGTAGAGCTGCGTGTCTTCTTGGACTCCGACTCCATAGGTGACAGCTAATCTTCTGTAATTTTGGAGGAGAACGAGGGGATGAACTGCCTGCTGCAAGATCCCAAGTGTTGTTGCCACACTGGTTGTGGACGTCTGCCTCCACGTGAAAGACTCGCAACCTCAGTTCACCGACAGCCTTTCACTGCTGCCCGTCAATCCGGCCGATCTTCTAGCCGCAGCACACGCAGATTGTGCTGTCGAGTCACAAGCACTAGCGATCCTTCGACTTCTGTCAGTACCAGTTCGCCTACTTATAGCCCACATCAGAAGGGCCTGCCACAGTCGCAAGTCTGGGAATTGGACTTTTGCTCACGTCCTCTGTTGGACGAGCGAGGCAAGAAACGCTGGGAGCTGCTGATATGTAGTCCAGATCGCAAGTTCGAGTACTCTGCTTACTTCCCAAACAACAAGATCAACAGCACACAGGTACCAGAGCTCAATGTTCATGCTCAGCACCACTCCATGCATTGGGGCTTGTGTGTTCAAGCATCATTTCCGTTGTTTTTCAGTTGAAAGCAGCACTGTTGGAGTTGCTACAACAAGCAGGCGCTGAGAAGCCTAGGCAATGCCGCTTCTTTCGAGGACAAATGCAGACCATCATTTCTAGGTCCCTTACGGATCTAGATATTGCTCCAGTCCCCAGCAGACGTTGTTTCACTCTTATAAGTGAGTCTCTTGCTTCCTGCATCTGATGTTGCATGCTTGTTCCTCAGGGCACAATGCTATGAAGATGATCCTGCTGCTAGTTGAATCACATCACTTGCGATCATGCCATTTGTTGCTTTGCACAATACAGCAGAAGACATTACACAGCACAAGCATATAGCTGAGCATACCTTCTGCTGTGCAGGCTGGCTCCAAGAACGCCTTGAAAACTTGTACAAGAAAGATCCTGGATACAGTGACAAAGCAGCTTCCCTGTTCATGCTTGATCTGCAGTCACCACAAGAGCTGCCAGACAATCTGCGAGGAGAGCAGTGGAACTTCGTTCAGCTGCCCTTATCTGCTTTGCTGGAGGAGCTATCACAAGTCAAACAGGTATGCAACCTCCTCAAATCAACAGGTTTGACAGCTCTACTTATCATGGCTGTCTTCCCTCCCTTTCAGCAAGTTTTGAGTACAAATCAGCCTTCTGTCTGATGTTGACAAACAGGATGCATGCTGTCATGACTGAGCAAGTGATCTTCTGGTGTTGCAGCGTGAGGTCTTTGGAGATACTTTTGATCTTGCCACAGCAGATGCAGCAGATCTTCCTCTGGACGCTCTCATCCCCGGTAGGCTGTCCAGCTTGCAGCTGAATCTTGCACCACATCAAGTACATGCTTGCTGGCACACTGCATCAAAGTTTGACTTACGTCAGAAAAGTACATGCTTGCTAGCACACTGGATGAAAGTTAACTCATTTCAGAAGCGCACACCCATCTTTCCTATGTGACCACACACTCACGGAGCATGATTTACATACAAGAACAAGCTGTGACGCCACATCTTGAGACGTTCTGCTGTTGCAGGCGTGGCAGTATTCAGCAAAAGGGCCGTGCCGCTGGCAGCTTGGACCAGTGGGTTTGAGCTGGCGTCTCTGGTCGCAGACACCGACAGGGCTTGTGTAATCCTAGAGACAGGCGTGAACCAGCGGTGGCGGTATGGCAGCTACAGGCGCAATCCAGAGACCAATGCTGAGGCTCGACAATGGGAAGATGCCAAGAAAACTGTCAAGTGAGCTTGCTACTGCATGTTGCCGTGGACATCATGTCAGGCAGTACATGGCAGGCAGAGAAGAGGCCATCATAGTACTTTTGAGCGATGCGTTCTGCTTGGTGTGATGTGTGTGGACCTTGACTGTCTTGGTGTCTCAAAGCGACGTGGGTCTCAAGGGCTCATTGGTGAAGCACTGATTGGCGGGACTTAAGCCTGACACATGATGCAGTCTGTCCTTGGCCAATTTCTGTCATGCACATTTGATGTCAGGAGCATGACGTTCGTGACTGCCCCAGTGTCTTCCTGACTCCATCATCAGATATTTGGCATGATGCACATTTCCTGCTGGGGTGCTGGGGTGCATACTCTTCACTGGATGCAGTGTCTCTGTTTCGCATGATGGCATGTTGCACAAGCACTGCATCTTGGTCTTGAGACGGTGATGGCCTTGCAGGGGTTTGCACTTTCTGGCTCTACAAAAGGACGAGGAAGCTGAGCAGTGTGCAGGAGTATGGCTATTGCAAGACAGAGAGCCGCCCAGCATTTGATCCATCTTGTCATTGTCACTAGTGTCCAAGTGGTATCATGCTGTGTATGATGATTGCGTAGGCAACATGGGCTTCTTTTAGTTGGATGATGCTCATGAGATCATCAGTTTGCATGCGCATGTCCAAGGATGTCTTTGTTACACAGCGCATGCACATGTCCAAGGATGTCTTTGTTCTTGCTGTTGTAGATTGAGTTGTTAGCAAAGTGATTGAAGCTACCTGGGGTGCAAGGTTTGGTCAGTACTATATTTTAATGGTTCTGCTGCACTGAGACGAGGCTTTCTGGTGAACAGTGTACCATGAGGGTAGTAATGAGCTTTCAGCTTGTTCAGCATTCTTCAGGCCAGCAATGATATGACAAATCAACAAAATTGTTTGCTACTCAATTGAGCTTTTACATGTCGATGGCGCTTGGCAATGTGTGCACCATCAGTGAACTCAGCGTGTCTGCCTTGGGCGTTCCTGCTCCAAATGCATTAGACACTTGCCGGGTGTAGCTCGATTTGATCTGATGCAACAACGCATCAAGAGCAATGCGTTAAACTACTTTCTTGCTGCGTGTGCATTTTGACCAGCCCTGGACAATGGACCCCAATAGACTCACCATGCACTTGCAGCATCATAATTGTGCGTTGGTGTAATTACTGGCTGCCAAAGTGTCCACGCATGTTAAACTCCGAATAACGAGTTGACTGACAAATCTATGCATCAGAATAAGAAGCAGAGTATGTGCTCAGCTTGTGTGTGGTTACCATGCACACAATGAATACAGCACGTCCCAGAAACCATCATCTGCACCTGAGGTGGTGTCTTTCAATTGACACTCCTCCCCCACTGGAGCTACACTAACAAGCATGCACTCTAATTGCCTTCTTGAGCATGACAATGATGAGCAAGTTTTCAAAGCCAGTTGCCAGGCCAGAATATGTGCCGCAGCACTGAAGGCTGCAAGCAATTCTCCAGAGCAGCTGTCGTTAGTCATCATTTGTAATAGGCTTAGACTGGGCGATGCGGCATCTGTTTGGGTCAATGGCGTTGACTCGCCGATCGCAGTTCTATTTTCTAGACTTGGACGACACCAGTCTACGTGTTGGCGCATTACTTGCATTGAGGTTGAAACACTAAGCGCCTTCAGACATCCAATTCTTCACCGTTTCGTTGTGACTGCTTGCTGATCCCGCTCCGTTTGACTCTTTCATAACTGCGGTGGATACTGTACACCGTCAAACCAGCACCCAGTTCTGAAAACCAAACGGTCCGGCAAAGCCCATCAGCTTCACCTGTATAAGGTACCGGCAGCCCAGAAGGGTGAGGCGTGGGTGTCGACCAGTCCAGCTGACGGGGGGGCGTCTTGGCGCAGGCCGTGCCATGCGCCTGCCCTTGCAAGCCCAGCGACCCCTGAAAGCCGCACCAGCTGAAACTCATTGCAGAATGCACTGCCAAGCTGGCAGGCTTTCCAGGCTGTTTGTCTCTGCGCCTAGACTCACTAGCTATCTGCCCAGGCAAGTTGTCCACAAGCTCTGCACTAAGAAGGAACAACTTCCCCTTCTTTTTTGCATATAGCAGCTGAGTTTATATCAAAATGTTTACTGTATGTACAATGCTTCAGGCTTGCAGTTGCTGCTGCACCTCCTGGGGCAGAGCGTGGCGTGTGTTCACAGGGTCAGGTAGTTTCCTTACTTGATAGCAGCTACTGCATTTAGTGGCTTGTTTCTGTCTGCCTCATAAGCTTCAGATGACTGCTGCTTGCAAGCAATGCAGCTGCCATTCATTCCTGCATTGATATGTGTATGCTGCTTGTCTGCTAGCCGTTCGACTCCTATGACCTGTGCATTCAAGGCAATTGTGCCACTGTCTGGTATGCATCGTCACAGACTACACAGGCCTCCAATGTTGCTGAAGGCAGGGCCATGCAGCACTGGAGACTGGGTGCATGCTAATTTGAGCATGCTATAGATGTTGTTGCATATCTTACACACAGGGGCAAAGGGAAAACATGCATTTTTCAGATGCCTGCTCCTGCACATAACTTTTTCACATTAGTCCTGTTCATGGATTATGCAACATAGACATCCAAATGCTCATGACGCACACTAGCACCAGCTCATGACAATGACTATCTTGTCTGTCAAGCAAGTCAGTCTCCTGTCTATGCATGCAGTCAACAGTCCTGGCGTTTCCCCCTGGCCCCCCTCCCCCCCGCGAGGAGCTTCCAGGGTGGGAGGACCGAGCCTGCGTCTCCAATCTGGATGTGCGCCGAAACATATTCTGCAACAGATCCCTCAACATGAGGTCCATCAAGGTGAGGCACACAACTGCCTGCTCGCCTGCAAGGTCAAGCAGCAGCAATGATGATATGTGCAGCTACAAAGCTGCTTTGCATTGATCAACCTCATATTGCAGTTGTCTTTGAAGCTCTGCTGAGCTGCCTTCATCTAATCAGGCAGAACAGCTACTGACAGACAAGGCACACAAAGCGTTTGCGCTGACTGAGGGGTTGAAGCTTGAGGTGCATGCTTTGCCTGCTATGCTTGGTGCGACGCAAGCCATTACAATTCCTGCATGCCGTAAAGTCTGCAGTGTCAAGCTGATCATCCAGATATGAGAGAGATGTGATGCTGAATTGGGCAGCCACGCAAGCAGCGCTGTCTTGTCAGCAACTGCAGCAGCAGTGGACCTCACTTTCCAACACACCACCAGTACTCAAGGTGTTTGTCGGCATTATGTGCTGCATGAGCCGAGGCGCAGCATCCTGCAGCTGTACATTTTGTCATCTGCCACTTATGCTGACTGCAAACCATCTTGATGACATGCATTGAGTCAGGTCGCGTACAAGAGGCACATAGATTTGTCCTGCACGTACCTAGCTCATCAAGAGCTGGAAAAGATTTTTATGATCAACGTTACTATAGCAGGACAGGCATTGCCTGTCAATGCAGGCTGTGGGGTTTGACATGGACTATACACTGTCCCAGTACAAGCCTGAAACCTTTGAGAAGCTGGCGCATGACTTGACCGTGGAGAAGCTTGTGGGTGTCTTTGGCTATCCAGAGGTGAACTGCCAGTCAAAGCTATCCCTCTTGGAGCTGTGACTTTTCCTTGCACCATGAAGGAGCACAAACAGCATGTGACCATTGACCACATAAAGTATGCAGGAAAAGCAGTGGGCTATGCAGTGCGGAATGTACCTCCTGTCATGACGTCCAATTGAGTCACTTAACAAACTCTCAGGAACAGTCCTGCCGAAATTCATGCTGTGGGGTGAAACAAACCATGCAGAGCTGCCGGAGAGCACGCTGAAGGCCATCACTGACAGGTTTTGAGTGAGCACTCATGAGCTGTGCTGCCTCAATGCTGTCCTAGCTGTCCATCTCAGTGCCCTCCTGCTGCTGCTGAACATGGACGCTCAGCTAAAGGATGAGACGGAGATGGACAATAGTGATAGCAGTGAGGCAACAACAGCCCATAAGCATAAGTCACATCCTGTCATCCACGGCCTTCAGCATGCTCCTCCACCAAGCTACAGCCAAGTAGAAAGAAAAGAAAAGGAAAGACTATGTCTTTCGGCGTCAATTTGATGAGAAACCCAGTACTATATCCGGCTGCCCAGGTGCCAAGTATTTGCCATTTGCCAATTGACGACAGTGACAACCTGATGCTGCCTACCTCACCATTGCACAACAGTCATCACATGCATTATGATGCAGCCAGGCATGTGACTTTCAACCACATGCATTGAATGACTTCTTACATTTAGAGTCAGCATTCTCAGAATTCACTGAACTGGTTTTGTTGGTCTGTTGGGTCCCAGTTGCCCCCCCCGGACATTAAACATATCGAATTGAAATGTCTCCAACTGTGTCTAAAAGCCAGAGCAAAGGCATGTGGTGAGTGTTTGTCTGTGCGTATGTGTGGTGTAGATCATTGCTACATGGAAGTTTGACTGGCGGTACATGGTGCGGGGCCTCACCATGTGATGAGAGTGTGTCTGTGTGTGGTGTAGATCATTGCTACATGGAAGTTTGACTGGCGGTATATGGTGCGAGGCCTCACCATGTGATGAGAGTGTGTCTGTGTGTGGTGTAGATCATTGCTACATGGAAGTTTGATTGGCGGTATATGGTGCGAGGCCTCACCATCGATAAGCAGAGAGGCAACATTCTGAAGATTGACCGCCACAAGTATGTGAAGATAGCATACCACGGCTTCCGGGAGCTGTCCCGGGCAGAACGAAGGGCCATCTACTCAGATAGCAATGTAGGTCAATGTACACTCATGTTGCTCTGAGCACTGCGGTACATTGTCACTGGATTGTTGCATCCAAGATTGAATAGGCGGCTGATGGGCCCTGCTATTACAAGTTGGTAAGTTGCTGCAGCATAGGAGCATGTTTCATATTAGGAGAAGGTGTGCACATCTGCAGTAGTTGCCAAATTAAGCAAGTTCATTTGTTGCACGGCACATCAAGATGAGCAACAGTCTGCCGCCGTTCAACACCTGGACTCGTGAGCCAAAATCAGCCTTCTGAGCATTGCCTTACCAACTGAGTGGCAGCCATCTCTTAACCTTGTCTAATTGTTCCAAACCTGTCTCGGTTCTGACCATGCTGCCGTTCTGCTGTAGCTGCAGTTCGAGTTTGATGAGCCAGACTTTGCCATGATTGACACATTATTCAGCCTGGCAGAGGCTCACCTCTTCATGCAGCTGGTGGAGCTTCAGGACAGCCAGCCTGACCTGCTGCCACCTGGCAAAACACGCCCTGACCTGTACAGGTATACATGCCTCCTTTACCAGTCCTGTCTGCCTTTTGCTGTTGCCCTTTGCTGTTGCCTTTTGCTGTTGCCTTTTGTTCCTGTTTTTCTCTCTGTTGCCTTTCACCCTTTGGCTTCCCTGTTGGTACCTTGCCTTTCACTGTGCCTTCTGCCGTTGCCTTTGATCTTGGGCAGGCACCGGCGTCGAGCGTCTGCTGATTTAGTACAAGAATGAGAGATCCAGCTTGCTGCTTCCAGTCCATGCAGCAATGATTTGCACAGCAACACTTCAATATTCAACAAGCAGCAATTAGGCAATGCGCTAAGTCCACTAATAAGTGGCTACTTTTAGCCCAAAGAAGGCTACTATCACGGAAGCTCTTAGGAGTCAGCTCATAGACATTGTCAAGCATGGCAGCCATCATGTTCAAGCCCTTTCTGATGACACAGCCTAAAAGCTGCTGCATGACCGTGCAATGAGCTCCGAGCCAATCTCACAGACATAGTGGTTGCAAATAAACTGTAGATAAAGGTCAGCCCCCCAAGGCAGTCATGCTAATAAAGACCCCACATCCACAATGGCAATGCAGGAACAGCATCCACAAGATGACAAGCAGTGTAGTGTTTGGTGACGGTGTGTTTTATTACCTGTCCCGCACCTACCTAGCTCATCATGAGCTGGAAAGCTAACTCATTGTTATTATTACTATCATCATTATGTTTTATTGCCCTGGTGCAGGGATGTGCGAGCAGCAGTAGATTTGTGCCACAGAGACGGCAGTCTGAAGCAGGCAGTGGCGAAAGACCCGGCCAAGTACATCCATGAGGACTCGCGCCTGATAGGCATCATGGACATGTACCGGGCAGCTGGCAAGAAGCTGTTTGTGGCCACCAACTCCCTGTGGGACTACACCCATGTGGTCATGAACTTCCTGCTCACTGGCCGTGTTGGCAGTGACAGGAACGAGGACTGGCTGGAGTACTTTGATGTGGTCATCACGGGTGAGGCAGGCTCTGCTGTGGCCTTGTATCGATTTGTTTTTGGGTTTTGTTTTACGCAGTGGAACAGCAGACAAAGTGAAACAAAAAGTTGAAATAAAGAAGCCACATCTTGCAGAAGACTCGCACCTTGCCGCCCAAAAGCTGCACAGGTTGAGATGTGAACCTGGCTTGGCAGCCGCAAGCCATGCATGTTTGCTTTTCATTGAGTGGATTGCTTTGTTTGAGTGGATTGAGTGGATTGCTTTGTTTGAGTGGATTGAGTGGATTGCTTTATTTGAGTGGATTGCTTTCTTTGAGTTAATTGAGTGGATTGTTTTGTTTGAGTGGATTGAGTGGATTGCTAATGCAAACAATGCAGGGTGACAATGCATGTGATCCTGACTGGCTGGAGAACTGTAACAGTGTCATCACAGGTCCGGCTCACATCATGTGGACTGGCTGCCAAAAGATACAGGGTGGCAATACATGTCGTTGTGCGCTCTTTGCTCAGTGGATGCATAATGATGTTATGCTTTCCAGCTCATGGTGAGCTAGGCACGTGCAAGACAAGGGATGACATGAACTACATGGAACATGGTGACACAGGTGTTGTGGTTGCATGCAGGATGTGGCAAGCCTGCCTTCTTCAACAGCCGCAAGCCCATGTTCGAAGTGCAAACCAGCTCAGGCATGCTGCGCAACACTGACAGCGGCAACCCCATGGTTCCCATAGGTCTGCCC
>JAABUP010001462.1_pt1 | contig 49613 bp, 67 predicted proteins | sample 5559201 | NCBI WGS metagenome assembly JAABUP01 (sample SAMN10711887, study PRJNA513373) | rock metagenome | isolation source: Antarctica rocks | place: Antarctica | reverse complement strand
TTGATGTTTTCCACATTTGACCTTCGTCTTCTTCTATATGTGATCAGACTTGCTGGCTGGCTAAAGCATTGTAATCTCTCTCTCTCTCTGCGCAACCGCAGACAGCAGGGACAGCATCGCTCATCAAATCTGAAACCATGGCTGATGATAGTCAATTGGCTGAGGCCACTCAAGCGCTTTCTTTTGCGGAATTTCTAGAACGTATGAAGGACCCACAGGCAGCAAACCTTGTTCGCAGCATCAAGAAGTGCGTCGTCAGTCATTTGCCCGCATGGATTGCGTATCGGATCCTTTGCCGATGATGCTGTTTCGATGTCACGCAAACTGCTGTCATTGATATACGGCTTGACTTTGCAGCTTCATCAAGACCTTCGACGACAAGCCTGCCAGTCCGGACAGAGACGCCGAAAGCGTGCAGGTGAGAGTCCTGTTAAGCATCGGGTATCCAGGGGTCGTCATGGATCGCGTATCAGCAGCTGGTCATGTCATTGCAGGCCTTTCTAGCGAAATCAGAGGGCACGTTCAGAGATCACCCTGTATGGGCAAATGTGCCGGTCGAGCACCAGTCTCAGGCCATGGAGGTTGGCCGACGATCTGCAGTTCATGCCACTGCAAGTTTTCCTCAACTTACCCACCCATCTGATGTGCAGGGTCTCGAAAAATACCTTATGACCAAGATATATTACAAGACCTTTGCTCAGTCAGAGCTTGACAAAGAGCGTGATGTGGCATTGAGTCAGCGAATGGCTGCACTCAATTTTGTTCAGCCACACCATCTTGACATCCCCCAGCAATATCAAGAGGACAACTCTTCACAACTTGCAATCAAGGAGCTGCACAAAATCAACAATTACAAGGTGTGCGCTGGTCACAGGTTGTGTGCTCTTGGGGCATTGCAAGCATACGCCATGCAGCTAACATTGCATTATCGTACAGGCTCCAAGGGACAAGCTTGTCTGTGTGTTGAATTGCTGTCGAGTGATCAACAACTTGCTACACAATGCCGGCATTCAAGACAACGAAGCTAGAGGTAATATCATTGCTGCATTTGCACATGCGCTCCTTGAAGAGTGTATTGCATAAACGGTCATCTTACTTTTTCAGGGGGATAGTACTGGTAGTGGCACTATGCAATGCTATTGTGGCCACACATGACTTACAAAGCTAGCTCATGGCTCCTTCATGCAATCATGCTGCCCTGCACACTTCATCTAACTTCACGTGACCACTAAGTGCTGCATGCATCATCACATAGTTTGCTCGGCATTATTAGCACCTCATGTCATTATTCCTGGCGATTTTGCTAGCACTGCGCTTACGCTGTTACCTGACTGTTGGCGTGCGTGTTGCTGTTGACAGCCATATCATATCGAGCTGTGTGTGCCTCCTTGAAGGAGGACAGCATTTGCTGATGTTGTGCAAATACCTTTTGCAGGCGCAGATGACTTTCTGCCTGTGCTCATCTACGTTGTCATTCATGCCAACCCCCCTCAGCTGGCTTCTAATCTGGAGTACATCCAGCGCTTCAGGATGCACAGCAGGATGGTGTCAGAGTCTGCATACTTCTTTACACAGCTGGTCTGTCTTCACCTTTCATGCAGTCATACCGTCAATCTTGCCATGCTGCAATTTGTCAAACCATGAACGGCCTGTCCTCATGCAAACTGTGATTGCAAGAAAACTACTGACTGGATTCATATCTGAAATTTCTGTTCACTGACATGCCTTTACAAACAGTTGCCTGCACAGGCATGCCAGCCGGGATGAACATAACAAGTCAGTCATCAGCATGGCCTCCAATGCAGCGTATTCTTCAAAGACTCACCAGGACCTACTCTGTGGTGTGTGCAGTACTCAGCAGCCTCATTCATTGAGACCATCAACAGCAGCTCCCTCACCATGGACTCAGACGAGTTTGTGGCTCGCATGATTGCAGCAGGCGTGCCTGACATTGAGGCTGCATCTACTCAGCCCCTCTCCCCCAAGCTCAAAGTAGACCCTACCCCTTCTTCCCCGAAAGCTGGTGCAACCCTCATACCTGCTGCCTCTGAAGACAACATGGGCCTGACACCACAGCCTTCTCAACCATCCCTAGCAAGTGAGTGTTGCTGTTCCTCTGCACCTTGTGTTGGCTCTGATTTCCAGCCTGTGTAGCTGTTTGGCACCTGATTTTGAGCACCTTGGTATGTTTGACAAACTGTGGACTCCCCGCGCTGTGCTGATTCTAGTCTCAATGTCAAAAGCATTCATGGCTAGACACTGAGTAGCATGCATGAGTAGCATGCATTGCACCGCAATCCAAAACGGCACGTCTGATCAGGCTCACATCACGCTGTGCTTGCTTCATTCCCCTTTTGTTTGCTTTGCCACGCCCAGAGCACGTTGATTTCTGACTTTATTGCTGACAGCATCTCTTCTGCAGCAGACACTCCCAGCAAAGGCCCTGAAGAGAGTTCTGTGCAGCCTGGGGGCAGTGCCTTCCAGGACCTGGCACAGCCAGAGGCAGCTTCACCAGGAACCTATGCTGCCACTGCCACGCCCTTTCAGGGCGGCAGCCACTCCATACTGGCCCCCACCCCCTCCATCAGTGGCAAGCCCTCTCTAGAAGAAGCAGGGCTGGGCTCCGGTCAGGCAGCCACAGGCATAGGCAACAACAGCTTGACTGCCACTCAGCCCGCTGCTGACCCTCAGCCGGTAAGATTGGCATGTGTAACAATGGACTGATCACCTGCCTCAATCTAGATGCCTAGATCTCTCCTGTGGCAATCCTGACGGATGTGTCAGTGCAGGTGACTGGATTGCTGTTGTCTGCGTGCCCATGTAAGCAACACTGGTACAGCAGCTTGCTTGTTGCAGCAATGTGTTGGGATTGACAGAGAGGTGCAGTTGCATGGCAGCAGCCAGTCCCCATGGAAAGTGCCATGGTGTCCAGTTGTTTCCATCAACATAAAAATGCTGCAACATGTTACAAGTGTCTGTGCTGTTCTGCTTGCAGGTGGCTACTCAAGCAGAGCCCTGGCCATCAGTGGCAGAGCTGGAACAAGAAGGTGTGTCACAGCTGCTGCAGTCTGAAGCTGCCGGTCAGCTACAGCAGCGCTACACCTACTTGTACAGCCTGGCGCCAGACCTGCGCATGGACGACATACCTGTGTTGCTGAGGCAGTACAAAGAGCTCATTCTGAAGCATGAGGCCTTGGTGTCTGCTATTGAGGCACACAGAGCCAGCCAGCAGTATGGGGCCGCCCCCTCGCAGCCACAGCCAACACCAGGAGCTTCACAGGATCATGCAGGTTGGCGCCTAGTCCAATAGTTTGATTCACAGTGCTGCTGATGCTGCTCGCATGCTTGTTTGAGTTTGAGTGTAAGTGCGCACCAATGCATCAAGGAGGCAGCAAGCTGTTGTGCTCCTGTGCTTTCTTTGGCGCAAAGCCTGCATTTGGCGGTGGCATCCAAGTTAATAAGCAGATAATGATCAACAATCCTGGGAACCGCTAAGTTTTTGTGCCATGACCTGACATTGGCCTGCTGCTTTAGGGGCAAGCCAACAAATGCCAGCTGCACTTGCAAGCTCATCGTCCCCTCAAGCAGCGCCTCTTGATTCAGCTCATGGCAGCGGCGCCTCGCCATTCAGTCATGCCTCAGCGCAGGCCGCCTTCAGCGCTAATCTGGACACAGCAATGCCCAGTTCATCACCCACACGCGATAGTGCTGTTGACAAGCCAGCAGGCAGCCCCCATGATCATGTGACTCACATGCCTTTTGGCCCAGTTGCTGACAGCCCATTTGAGCAACCTGAGCCAACCTCCACTGCCAATGTATCTGAGCAGAGTACACATGGTGATCAGGATTTTGCCCTCTATTCAAGTAGGCGTGGTATTGACGCTGTGGGCAGTGGACATGAGCCCAGCGATGCACAAGTCAGGAACAGCTTGACAACAGCATCACAGCCCTTGCCTCCTGAGAGTACAGCTGAGCTTGACGCTACCACAGTGGATGACAGACATATGACCATTTCCTCTGGAGCAGCCTTGGACGAGGCTGTGCAGTCTGAGAATGCACACACCTCGCCCCAAGGTGCAGGCGGGCGGGATGCAGCTGCAGCATCAGACGCACAGAATCCAGCTGCATCTGACATGTTTTCTGGCCTGGATGTAGAAACAAGTGGTCAGAACAATGCTGACTAGGATCCAACTTTGACATCAACATGCTCACTGTTGCACAGCTGTGCAACACGCTTTAACAATGTTACTTGACTGTTGTCTTGACTCACTTGTTGAGCTGGGCCAGGCAAGCAACCCGTGCTGGTGCATATGTCATTGGTGTGTCACAAAATGTGGTTCGTTAGGTTTGTTCCCTGCAGTGATCTCTCAACTTGATAGCTCTGTGGTGTATGTGCATGTAGCCCATGCACAGTGTACACATTATGCCTATTAGGGGAGAGTCTAGGGCATATCCCAGCACTATCAGTGAGGGTGGTTTCCTGGCAGTGTGCATGTTCTCGTCACTGTCGGGGTGTGGCCAGACTAGGCAAGGCATACTCATGTTGTGCTCAACAAGTCTTTGGTGTTTGTATGCTGTTGACTTTGGCAGCAGCAGCTAGCTTCAAAGCAAAAGCCAGGCAGCTGCTGTGCACAGTATCCACAGTACTTCAATCTGGCCAATATGGCTGCATGAGTACCAGAAGGCTGCTGGGCAGGTGCTGACACGTACATGCCACCTGAACAATGTGTTGTGACAATTTCCAACGGCCAGCATGGCCTCTTCATATGAAAATAAGAGACACGAAATCGAGCAACAAGCAAGAATAATGTACACAGCCACCAGTGGTGTGGCATAACAGCCTTACTGACAGGCAAGAGAACTGTACAGGCACCACAATGGTCTCACTAGCAGGCCAAAGCTAATGTACATCGGCACCAGAAGGGCCACTGCAGTGGCTTTATGGGTCAAACTCTGCAACTAAGCCATCCATGGAGACAGCAACAAAATGTACAGGCCCTGGAGGAGTTGCTCAATTTTCAAAATCTGATGCAGCCAAGGTCAATACATGTTTTGCCAGGTCAGAAAGGGGGCTGTCATGTAAAATTGTAACCACCTCCTCCCTTTGCATCAAATGTGCATCACCTGCAGCATCGGACGCTTGTTTAGGCTACTTTGAGAGGAACTCAAAGTAGCCTTGAGTTTCTCTAATGCATCCTGAACAAATAGTTGTGCATTTGAATACTGTCTATATATGGCAAGTCCTATCGTGCACGAGACAGCAAGCTTCACATATGCACTGTGTAGAAAACTTCAGGCCAGCAAGGCATCCTTTGTGGAAGCTTGTTAGACTGTTGTGGAGGTCTCACTGATGTTACGCATTGTATGGTGCTATAGGTGCTACAGTCAAATCGGAAACTGCAATGCGCAAATGTGTGACGTACCTGCTTTCTCCATTCCTAGGTTCTCTTCCAGCCACGGTTGATACCTTTCAAACACCCACTGGACTCGATCACCGTCTGATACAACTTTGTCCAGGATGAGAAACAGCTTTTTGCGAGGGATGGGCTTGATCCCCACAACACCCTTCACCTGTTCTGCTTGCAGCAGAGCCACCTCTGAGCTGTGTCTCACACCAAGCAGGGACAGTGCTGTCTTTGCTTTCAAATAGCAATCTGCACCCAACCAGGCTACTGCATCATCTTTGGTGTGAAAGCCAGCCTTCTGCAGCGCACATGCGGTGGCATGATCTGATACAGCATCGACAGCACTTCCTGCTGGTGTTGGAGCTTTGCGGGATGGCAAGTCAATTATTGGCAAGGCAGGAGGGGGGCTGCTCTGCATAACCACATCAGCTCCTGCAGTATCTGCTTCAGGCTGGTCTTCTAGGACATCCATTGCAGGAGCATGAACTGCTAGTCCACCGGCCAACTCTGGAGCTGGCGCCATCTCATGGTCGTCAATCTGAGGTGCCAAGTGCTGGAGCCAGTCCATGACTGGCTGACTGTCATGCTTGACAGGACTTGCTGGCTCATCTGCAGCAGCAAGCAACATGTACTTGTCCAGTGCAACTAGAACATCTTGTATCTTGATTGTTGTCAGTGATTGTTAAGTGTTTCATTTGCATGTGGCTGCAAAGGTGAACTGGTGGAATCATCATCAAAGCATTTTGGCAATACAAAATTGCCAACAAAATGCACTGATGTCAGAGGTTCAGCATTAGGCAAGCAGGCACCAGGCAAGGGACCACTTCAAAGCAAATGATGCATATCAAGTTGATGCAGGTGCAGACATGCCAAAGCAGCAGACAGGGGCAGCACCTGGATCCTCAGCCTGCTGCAGGAGCACTTCCACAAGGCACAAGTCATCAGCTTCATCCCCATGTGACAGAATGTAGGACGTCCCCAAAGCATCATCCGTGAAGTTCTGGCTTGTGGCCTTTCTGCTCCAGCTGGCCAGGTATACACAGTCTCCTGGCCCACACGCCGTGCCTGTGGTGCTGATGCTGACGTACTCATCCACGTGGACAGGCAGGTCTGCTTCTGCTCTCAATATGTGTTCATCAACTATAACAAAGTCTTCAGGCTGGAGCTGCAGCTCGACTGAGGTTGCTTGCTTTGGCCCATCAGCTTTGTCACGACCAGCTGGCATGACATTGATGCTCAAGCCGCACACCATGCCTTGCAGTATCTCAGATGCAGACTGGTGCTTGAGACGCAGCCTGATGGCCTTCACCAGCATGGGTTCTGGAGTGCGCTGCCAACTGATGCTCTGGGGCAAGCTGACGTACGTGTGAGGCAACCTTGCTCGGTCAGCAGACTGAGAGGGTTTCTGCACAGGACTGGACACAGCATCTGTCCAGATTGGCAGCCGCAGAAGAGCAGGCCTGATGTGCTGTGCTTCATGGCAGGGGCCTCCCATATCCATCTCCACCCACACCTTTGGCTGAACCAAGCAACAGTCTTCATCTTCTCGCAACACCTGGCACAGTAAGTGTGCCAACTTCACATTGTGGGAAGACTTTTTCTGCTTGACCTCGTACCAATGCAAATGCTGGAGGTGCCGTTCTGGGTAGCTGCATCTGTGCAATGGAAGTTTGTGCTGTAGAATGCGCAATTTCACATGTGCATGGCACCTGCATGCATTCAGAAGTGCACAAACACCTCACAGATGCACTATCAATTGCAGAGTCTGCGGAATGTGGCGATGCAGTGGGAATGTTTACCTGTAGCATGACCCTCATCACTGCCACATACTGACTGCACATCAGCTTGCTGTCCATGAGTGACACAGGAAACTCATCGCCTTCGTATGCCCATGCCTCACACACTGAGCACAGGCTGGCGCCTTGATTGGCCTGGGTAGGCAGAATGTCTAACTCTGCCTCGCGCAGTGCAGCCACAAGCTCTGTGAGGGCCTGCTTGTTGCTGACATCTTGAGCAAGTCCGTGAGCCAACTCAGCCTTCAGAGCTGCTGTCTGCTCAACACCCAGGGGTGCCTTGAGCAAAGGAGACACATCAGCAAATTGGTAGCCTTGCTGCTGGTACTGCTCTAGGAAGAAGTCCCTGATAGGCTGCAGGTGAGCAAGCTGCAGCTCTTGCACTCCATGCTTTTGGAAAAGGTTCGCTGTTTGCCGCTGAGCAGTTGAGGCCTGCAGTGCTTCACTTCCAGCAAGTGAAGCAGCAGCATCCTTGATGTACCCAGCAGGCTCCAGCTCCTGTAGGCCTTGTGGATCGTGCAGCTGTGCAGCAAGCTGGCTCAGAGCATCTAGTATGCTGGTCATCTGTTGCAGCTCTTCTAGCTGTACATGTGAGCAATGTGTTCTGAGAGCATTCAGCTGGTCTGGGCTAAGAGGAGCAGCAAAAGGTGCTGGCAGAGCATCATGACGCTGCTGTGCTTGTCCTGGCAAGGTGTGCTCAACTTCAGGTTGCTTATAGCAGAAGTTCTTGTGCAAGCCAAGGATGGTGTTGGTGATGAAGCGCTTGCTGGCTAGGTTCTGAGCTACCAGGTGAGTCAGGCGCTCCAGATTGAACTCCAAAGGTGTTGCGTCTGAACCCACTTGGGAGTAGACGTAGGAGTCAAAATGGAAAGGGTGGCTCTGGAGCAGGTACTGGTCCATGCTGGAGTGCGTCAGCAGGTGCACAGGCATGCTGGCCAAGGTCTGAGGGAGTCCATGCTCCTGGGCCTCCTCCAAGAAGTTGTTCTGCATGACAGAATAAAAAGATCTTGAGTTCACTGCAGCATGCTGACAAATCTATGCCAAGCTCGGTGTACATTTGCATTGCTGTCATGTGCACTACATGCATCCTGAAAAGATGTTTGACAGACATTCGTCGTGTTTGGGCTGCTGGAAATAACAAAACAAGACACAATGTCAGCAGCAGAACATGGCAATATTTACCTGGTCAAGTAGCCCACAGGTGAGAACAATGACAAATACAGTGATAAGGCACTTGTTACAGCAGCATACCTGCAGCATCATGAGGGCTTTCAAGACCTTGACCAGCTCATTGTCCTCATTCCTGACACCTAGGAATGTAGCCAAGCATGTCTGGTCTGACAGCGCACTGAAGGCACTGTTTGGCTGACAGTCATCAGCCACAAAGCCATTCTTGGAGGAATGAAACTTGTTCCAATACAGCTTCAAGTCAGCCCACATTCTTTCAAGCCGCATGCCCTGCAACACACGGAACATGTGAACATGCTAGTGTGTGCACCTTATGAATGTGTCTTTGAGGTACATGAGCGCCCACCCTGATGGTACTGATGTTTGCGACAATGTGCTAATGGCTATGAATGCTTACAGGACATGAACCTGTACATGCTACAGATGCAGAAGCTGAGTTTGGCATGCAGATGTCAAAGCAGGATAGGTTGCTGACCTCAGCTGCATCCTTCTGCTTGAAGGCATCTATGTACTCGTGTAGGGAGCTGTTGAGGGTTTGCTCCATGGTGACCAGCCCACGCAAAGCTGTATGCACCCAGTTGTATATGTGCAGAGCCGGCCTGCACACACGCATATGTCACTCAATCCAGAAGGGGAACAGCAGAATGCAGACCAACAACAGGTACAAAAGGCAGGTGTGTAGACAGCATATGTCTGATCAAATGCATGCCAGCCCTAGCATGGCAGCAGCATGGCAGCCTGACAGGCAGCCTGTTCCTTGTGTTCATAGCAGGGCCATGTGGTAGCAGATAATGGGCATGGCAGAAGCAGGTACTGCAACATGGATATTGCAAACAGCCTTGAGATATGTATGTCACCTGATGCACTTGAGCACCTCCCATTCTGAACGCCGGGCCAAGAATGCAGACAGCAGTCCATATGCCTGACAGCGCTCATTGTCTGACGCTATGTACACAGGCAGCATGTCCAGAAAGGATGGCTGCTGTGCATGAGCCATGTCAGAGCCAGGCACATGCATGGTCCAAGGCACCTCTTTGTTCCACTGTTGGAACTGCTGCCGCAGCTGGCTTGCTGTCTGTAGGGCCTCCACCTCTGTCTGCATCTCTTGCCTGCACCAAACAGCTGTCACTTGACATTTCAACTGTTCTGACAGCATCCCTAGGCCAGTGCAGCATGCAAGCCTGAGAAGCTGCATTGACCAGAGACAAATCAGCTGCAAAGCTCAGGCCAATGAGGCTTCTTCCACACAACATGCAGATTGTTGGTTGGTGAAGGAAGTGTCTGTCAAAACCACAATCAAACACAGTACAAGGCACAGCTTGCCTCCTGTTGTATGCTGCGTAAAAGACATCCCGCAATGCAGACTCCAAAGTTATGCATTCCTGTCTGCTGCCAAAGGTCTGGCGGTCAGCTTGCTTGGCCGAATCTGTGTTTAGCAAGTTGTGCAAGCCTTGGTTGAGGACCAGCATGCGCAAATCCGCAGGCAGGCCAGCCTTAAGCTGCAGGCCACGCCAGCAGCTTTCCGCACGCATCAGCATGAAGGTTGAAAGCCATGCATGATCTGAGACTGCTCCAATTCGGGGGTCAATTCCTCTGTGGCTCATGACAGGTCCATAGATGGTCGCATGAACATCATTGAAGAACATGTGCCCCAAGCAGAATGCTCCCCAGCTTAGGAGGGTCACAAAATGCGCTGAGGCAGGGTCTTGCAATGGAGGCTGCGCTCCAATCATGTCATGGTCTTCGGTGAATTGCACGCCACAGTCAAAGTGGACAGGACCAACTGCATGAGCATGGACGCTGCCCAGCGGGAAAGTGTTGTGGACTCTGCCTGGATTGAACAGGTGAGTGGAGAGTATGCTGCTATCAGGTGGCTGCTGCATGATCGTAGCCAGCAGGTTGACCAGAAAGTGTCGCTGTGTTCTGCTGTCAGCTGTCAATTTCTGTGCATCACGGTCAAACATGCGCGCCATGTCTGTGTCACCATGAACGTGGTCCAGGTCCTGGCTGGACAGATGTGCCAAAAACTTGAGGACAAAGCTCTCTTTTGGTGTCATGCTCAGGGCGGCTGTGAGCCTGCAGGACAAAAGACCTTGTTAGGGCTCTGCAAGCTGGGCCTGTTAGACTACAACTGGCAAGGGCTGCATTGTTGCCACAGCCAGAATTGCAATCATACAATTGTTGATATTTGCAGCAATTGCAATTTTTACCTGGGACAGATGTCTGCCAAAGCTGGACTATATCTGTGCATGTCAAAGAGGTGGTAGTAGGCCAGCAGTATGATGCTTGACTTGAGTGTCCTCTTGCCAGAGGCATCAGCGGCGCTTGCAGCCTGGTCAACAATGTCCAGCCACCGCTGGGCACCAACAACAGCTGCGTCACTAAGATCCTGAGGGTTGTCAGAAGCGTGGGCTGAGATCAAGACTTGGAACTGTCGCTGTAACCCCACATAGGCTTCTGTGCTACAGACAGCTGGTTGATGAGCAGCATGCTGATCCTGACTTGGCCTGCAAAGCACAGAGGAGCCTGTTAGCTTTGAATGACAAGCAAGCAGTCAAGGGCTCATGTCTCAGGACCAGCAGGGCCATGCTGAAGAACATGCTGTCTCATCCCAGGACAATGCACAAAGTTGCTTCTTGAGCCTGCAAGATTCTTGAGCCTGTTGGCCAACATAGTTGATTACTTTGTCAAGCACTGTTTGTCATCGTAGCATTTGAAAGTGAGTCAACTTTGATGTGACAACCTGACAGCCACAATTGCTAGCATGCCTCAAAGCTGGCATGGCTCAAACTTGATGGGTGCATCAAGCTAATATTTGCACAGCACATCACAGGAAAAGGCAAAGACTCAGAAGGCTGGGTACCTCATCGCATTGGCCCAAGCCTCTGTCCAGTCACCCAACCCCACTCTACACGCGGCCCTGTCCAGCAATTCAGACACATTGCCATCAGAGTAGTGCAGAAGGTATGACACAAAGAGTCTCTGGTGAGTGAGCTCAGCAAAGATACTGTGCAGCTGCTGTTGCAGGCGGAATGCAGCATCAGAGTGCAGCAGGGCGTGTTGCAGCTGCTCCTGTGCTTCAGCTGAGCTCAGCTCTGATGCCAGCCAGGAGATGGTGGAGTGCAGGTGGGCGCAGTAGGTGATGCTGTCCATCAGCTGCTTGCTAGCAGGGGCTGTGCTTGAGGGCTGATGCTGTCGAAGGTGTGCCAGCATGGAGGGCAGATCTTGAGCAGCACCAGCAATGGGCATCTTGGCTGCCAGGAGCAAGCGCAGCTGAGCAGTGTACAAGGCGTCAGCAAATGAACCAATTGCGCCAAGATCTGGAGCCCTGCACATCAGACTCAGTAACTGTCAGAAGCATGTGCGGATGCTTGAAGCAACAAATTATTTGTGACATGCAACATGTGACATGTAACATGCAAATTACATACAGATTACCCAAAAAGTGTGCCAGGCTGGTCTGGACGTCACAGCATTACGTGTGATGCAAAGATTCTGGCAAAAGCAAGGTAACTGGTTCACTGCAAGGAGGAACAGCAACAATGCATGCAATAGCTTCTTGTCTTCTGCAAGCATTACCTGTGGTTGTCATATATTTTGGGAACATACATCAGCTCAGCCTGTTCCACTCTCAACAGAACATTGAGCCCTTCTGCGTGCTCTGCAGGGAACTGCTGAAGAACCGACCGTATGCCAGTCCTCTTGGCCCTATTGGAAGGCTGTAAAGTGCAAGGAGAGAGCAGCTCAATCAGAATATACTCTTGCATGTGCTTGCCAATAGGCAGACCACTGTCGAACAGTGCATGCAAACCAGCTGAAAGCTCATTCTGGAGGCCTTGTGGAGTGTCTTGGGCTTTGCCTATGCGCTTGACTAGGTCCAGCAGCAAGCATTCCACAGCCTGTGCTGCAGCTTGCGGCATGTTGAGAGCTGGCAGCAGCTGCAATAGCTCAATGTAGGCAGTGTTTGCTGACACACTACCCAACTGCAGCAGAGCCTGAAGTGCTCTGTGCAAACAGGTGACACTGTCAGCCTGCATCCCATCCAGCAGCTTGTGTGCAGCAAGTAGGATATAACGCTTGGTGGAAGCTGTGAGACTGCATGAGCTGATGTGGTGTGCTGCTTCCTGCAAACCCTTCAGAGTGTCAGTGTGCAGCTCTTCTTGCTGAGCTGCTTCTTGCAAGCCTTTCCATAAAGCATTCGCAATGAAAGCTGAGAGTTTGCGCTCAGCAAGTGTGACTGGCAGCTGACCAGCCTGCTGCTGGCCTGCTCCAGTCATCTGCTTCAGCAGCATGACCCCAGCTGCTAGTTGTGTCTCGTGCAGATGGAGTTGGACATGGAGTGTGGACAGCTGGCCATCTGGCCATAGTTGCATCAGCCAGTTCTCCACTATGCTGCCATAAGGCAGCTGTTGACTGAACCAGTTGCCAGGTACATCAAGCCTGCTGCGAGCCACACTCTGCACGTACCAAAAAGATGTTAGAGAGCAGCAACAACAGAAGTCAGTGCAACCACTGCTTTGCATGGCAAGCAGTCTGTGTGCAGCTATATCCAGCTGCAGTCCAAGGTCAGACTGCTATGCGAGGGTACTGCATCACACCTTTGCATAGCGCAGCCGCAGGTTGGCGTCCAGTGACAAGCAGGCTTGCAAGGCAGCTATGCCAGTGTCTGAAGCTATGCGCTCCTCCATGGCTGCTGCAAAGAGCTCACACCCTGAGCGCTCAGAGGACTCCAGACTCAGCAAAGCATCATCCTGCCAGCAGAAGGAGTAGATGTTCAAGACAAGGCGACACTCTGTATCGTTCACACTGGATCAACAACATGCAACAATATGCTCGACACATGACAAGAAAGAAAGTGTTTAAGAAGGACACACTCTTGATACGCATGTGGGTGGGTTGTGCAATGTAAACCATTTATGCCTTAGCATAACAGTGCGAGCAACCAATCATGAGGTTTGGAAATGCATAACATCAGGGCTTGAATGCTCACCTTGATGTTATCCATACAAGCATGGACGTCAGCAAACAACGGAAACTCATGTGCTGGCCGGAAGCTTGCATAGTCTGCGTCACCAAGGATGCTGATGATATTGACTTGGTTCCTCAGCGCTGGCAGCTCTGCAACTGTTCTGGTTTCGCAGAATTTGACCATGCTTTGCAGCAAGGTGTGGTCAACTGGGCGACTAGCTGTCCACTCTTGATGGGCATGCATAAGGGTGATGATGTCCAGGTTGTTGCCACACAGCCTGTGGATGATGCCAGCAAGGAAAGATCCAACATGTGTCTGATACAGATCTGCCAAAGCCGTGCTGAGGTTTCGGTGGTAGCCATCACTGACACTTTTTGCCGCCTGCAACAATGCAAAATGAATGTACGTGAAGCGGCAGGACATGGTGTCAGGTTGACTTCCGCGCTGTGGTGGGAGAGTCTTGCAAAATGCATATCAATGCTGCAAGGCACCTCTGCACAATGAATCAGCTACAAGCCCAAGATTCATGATCAGAAAAGCGCCTACCTTGAGGACAAGCATTGAAACAGCTTCTGAAGTCCACATTGCACTGTACTGCTGCCGCAGAGCAGGTCGCAAGGGCAACAATACACTGTCCAATGCTGCCTGCCGCCTTGCAGTGTCATGAGACATGTAGAAGTCTGCAAAGGGCCGCAGCTTGGCAGGCAGATTGGCTTGTGCCTGTGCAGCTGCTTGCTGAGCAGCAGCTGTAGACTGCAGGTGCGACAGCAGATACGGTTTTGTGTGACCCCCATACTGCATCTCAGCTTCCCCTGCGACACAGACAACCAGACTCAGGTTGCTCCAAGGCAAGCAGGTTATTCCTTGTATGGTGAGTTGGCCACTGGCAAGAAACGCTGCTGGACAACAGCGCTACTCAACATCTGAAAAGACGAGTGCCACTGCAACAACATCAGCAAGACAAGCATACGTCAGATCAGTACTGTTACCTAGCAGCTGCTCTGTGGAAACAACGTGGCCGTGCAGGACAGCTGCAGCTGTGCTGGTCCACAATGGCACTGGCAACATCTCATGTTGCGACACCCCCCCTGTGCAGCTGTCAAGATACCAGAAGTTCCAGCCATACAGGAACAGAGCTGGGTAGCTGTCAGCCAGAGCTGCACCAGGCATAAAATGCAACAGCAGGATCCACTTCTTGCTGACATCTGGCTCAACACTGCCAACATCATCAATCATTTGACGGAGCATGCTGACTTGGCGCTGACTGACGTGGCGCATGTTGGCAGTAAAGACAACCACCTCAACACTGATGTCATGCTGACTGCTTTGCACAGCTGCTAGGCACGCTGCTTTAGAAGTGAGATGCTCAAGCCTGTGTACTGCCAGCACCTGCATAGCATATAGACTTGGTGCTTTTGCGAGCATCTGATGACAGCAACTGCTTCTCAACACACATTCAGCGACATGTGAAAGCCAGTTAATTGAGATGAACTCCATCAACAGATAGCACACTAAATGGTGACAGGCCTAGATTACCTCAGGCTGATCCATCACATAGCTGCGCAGCATTGCATGTCTGCGCAGCATTTCCTGCTCCCCTGTCTCCCGCCCTACATGCAGACCACACCTTGTTACCATGTAGATAGCAATTTGGCATACTGAGTTGCATACAGTGCAAAGCTGTCATATGCAGGAGCAGTTCATGACAGGAATACGAACAAAGACTTCTGATGAGCATCAATTGCATGTCTGCACACATGCTGCTATCTTGATGCAGCTGCACTCAAGCAGGTATCAGAATGAGGGCAAACATGACAGCCATCAGATGTGCTGGCGCAACAGTACTTTGCAAAGGCATGAGAGCAGCCACCTCCTGGGAGCACATAGCCCATGTTCAGATCTGGAGTAGTACTTGTGAAGATGACCCATTTGCTGTCTGGTGGCGAGCTCTGCAGCAGCTGTGGCGAAGCTGCGGCTGCTGCTCTGGCTTCACCAGCAGCAGATGATTCTGGCTCATCTGCTGCTGCCTCTGCATATGCCTGTTTCAGCTCATCAGCTGAGTCACTGCCCTCACAGGCAAGACTGGGCAGAGGCTTTGTACCCAGAATACTGCAGAGCAGCTGCTTGAGGTTGTAATGCTCCTGTCTGTGGTTGAAGAAATGTTCATATGCAGCAGGGAGGCGGACACCAGCATGAGCTTGCTGAAGGAAGCTGTGGGGCTTCATGATCTGCAGTAGATGTGATGCCACGGCACGGACAAGCACACGCACAAGGGATTGGTTGTCCACAGCAGCTGTAGCAGTTAGCTGATTGTCATCAGGCAGGCTGTTCTGCAGTACGCTGAGCAGCACTGTTGTGACTGTGCTGTCGGGCACTGCACCATAAAATGTGCCTGGACCTAGCATTGTGATCAGTTCCTGGCCTTTGGCCAACACCTCATCCAAGACGTGTTGGCTGGTCACATCCTGTTGAGCCCTCAATAGCTCCCAGAAGCTGTCCACAGACACTGCATACTTCTCAAACCTGCAAATCACCAGCAGATTATAAGCCTTGCTGTACGCCTCATCGTGTGCATGCAATGTACAAACACTCCAGCACTTTGAGTGGTGCAAAGCTGCAATGGTCTTGGGTGCCAAAGATGCTGTTAAGTGGCTTTACATTGTGAGGAGCCTGGCAAAACATGTCTTGACAGAAAAGCCTGACCTGTCAAGGAAGGGTGCTTGAAGGGTGTGTAGCAGCCTGGCAGGGGTGTGCACCACAATGCGCGCCTCAGGGTGCACAATGCATGGCTGCAACAACCATCACACTCATTAGCAGTCTCAAAGAGGTCAAGCCATGGACACAACTTCAGCTTCATGTGATGCCACAGATGGCAGCAGGGCTTTCTTGCAACAATTGCATTATTTGCTGGTGCACAATGTGGCACTTGATGACATGGACACCAGGCACTGCTTTCTGGTGTGCTTCATGAGAAGACATACACGCAGTATGTCTCCTCACCTTACTGTATGAGCCAATGCCAATCTGAACATACAGCTTGGCGTTCTGATCTTTGTCTCTCTGGACAGTGAAGAACTGATTGAAGAGGTCATACAAGCTGCCATGAATTGCTTCTGTGTACATCAGGAAGCATGTGTCTCCACATTCAATGGCTTTGCGTATCTCCCCAATCATCTGCTTCTGAGCCTCTGATGACTGATCATCCTTGAAAGCACTCATTTGGAAAACCTTTGTGCGATCTTTGTCAAGGATAGGGCTGCCAGCATGGTATGAGCTGAACAACAGGCGGTAGGCCGAATCATCTCCTGCACAGGCAACAGTGTTTATTTTCACACTGGTCTACATAATTGGCCAGTTGCAAGTTGCAGCTATGATATTCTTAGCCCAGGAGTGCTGGGGTGAGTCTGTCGCATCCTACTGAGTTGACAAAAGCTTGAAGGCAGCTGAGATGACTGCCTTGCTGCATAGATGGCAGTTGCTGCAGGAACAATGATCACACCTGTATAGTCAATGACCAGCTTGGGCCGAGCAGACTTGTCACTCAGAGTAGCATGCTGTTCAATGTAGCTGTGCCCAGTCTCACTCAGGCTAGCTGCCAGCACTTCAAGTGTGGGTCTGAAATCTTCTGACCGCGGCTCAGGGAACCTGTGAGGCCCGCAGGCCCTGCGCAAGTGCTCCAGGAAAGCCTTCACCACTTGGCAGAAGTCTGAGGATGGCAATCCTCCAAAGTTGCGCTGCAATGCCTCCAACACAGTAGCAGTGCTCATCTCCACTCGGTCCCCACGCCTTGCAAGCCACCAATATGTGAGTAACTACTGCTGTTGGACAAACAATGCACAGCTTGCCCTGGCTCAACTGTGCTGCAACTTCATTGTGAGTCTACAAAGGAATGCATGGTCATGAGACTTCTGGAAGCACAACAAGCATTACTGCATCAAGGTGGCCCTGTGCATTTCTCGATTATATTTATATTCTATTGAGCAGATCAAGAACTCAAGTGCTGACTGATAGTAAAGAACCCCCTTTCATGTTTGAAAGGCACAGGTCTTGACATACAGGCTCACAAGCAGCAGTGGCGCGTCACCTATGATGCCTTGCAAGATACTTGAAGAAGTGATGCAAGTCTCTGGAAGACCCACTGCGCCTGCCGAAGTTGAGACTAGGGTTGCTGGTCAGCTCAGCATATGCCACGCAACAAGCCTTGATGCATTGAGCCTGCTGAGGGTTTGTGCTTGCAGCCAGGTTGACGCTCAGGAAGCTGCTGGCCAGGGTCTCCAAGTCTTGTTGAGAAGGCTCAGAGCGGTAGACATTGACGGCCCGGTTGGACTTGGCAGCATCCAGAGGTCTGTTGCTGATGGTCACATATGCCAGCTCAGCATCGTCCCACAGGTAATGCACAATCTTGAGTGCCTCCTTCTCATCCTGCAGTCAGGAAGGTGTGTTACAAGATCACAAGTTATGCAGGGAAGCCAAGTGGTCATATCTGGCAATTCAAGACAGCTGTTGTGAGATGATAACCAGCTGCAAGTGAGTATCAGGGGTATTGCATCTTCAGCTTGAGTTGCTTGGTAAGGATCACATCTAGCTATGTTTGCCACAGAAAATGAGTAGATGCAATGACATGGCATACCCCTGGCAAGCCACCTTCATCCAAAAGGACAGTTGCAATACTGCGCTGCTGTAACTGGGTATGTCTTGTTTGCCGCTCCAGTGCACGTGCACAAACAGTCCCAATCTCCTGCAGTAGCGCACTGTAAGCCTTAGTCAAGACACCCTTAATCTGCATATGCTGCATTGTAGCTGCAAGCTTGACACGGCATGCAACTGCTTGTCTGAAGACAGAGATACAGGCTGGTTGTGATGGACTGCTGGTCGCCAAAATGCTTGCATGGGTGAGGGACAGATACCTGAGATGTTGACTGCTCAGAGCATTGGTAGTGGAACAGGTCTACAGCATGGAAAAGCCTGAAGAGCTTGCTGGAGGATGAGCTTCCCCTCAGTCTGTCTGCTGCCAGCTTGAAACTCAGGGTTTTGCTGTTCCCTACTTACAACGGTCATTGGGCAATGGTGGTGTCCACCCAGCAGTTGCAGAACAAGGGGTTATCACACAAAAGGCAGCACTGAAGATGCTTGTGAACAACAGCTCCTATGCTGTCGCTCTGCAGAACGATTGGCATGTGATCAATTTGTCATCTGAGACAACAGTGTCCACGCTTGATGCAACAAGCTGCTCCTGAAGCTATTTACCTGGTGTGCCAATGATGATCAGGGGAGTCCTGGTCTCCACACAGACAGCAATGCAAAAGAAGTTTTCCCTGAGGGCCTGATTGGGTGCAATGCCTTGAGGCAGCTCAGCAGCCTGGATGTACAGGTCAAGCTCAAACTCAATCACTGCTGCCATGTCATAGCAAGGCAACTGATCGTCATCAGCCTCCATTACTGTGGCATCTAGCTCAGCCATCTTGACCAGGAACTCATGACGCAGATGCCTGTTCAAGTAGTAGGCGACTGCCAGACTTAGCAGCAAGGATCTGTGCACTACTCGTTCATTGGTCTGTGGGACTGTCTGGGGAAGGTCCTGACGGCGTTGATTATGATGCTGGATGAAAAAGGCCAGTAGGTTGAAGACGCGCTGTAGGTCTCGCTGACTAACAGCTGCCTCCTCTAAGTGCTGCTTCACAAAGCCCTACAGGAAGACATCAGTGAGTTTTTGAAGGACCTCCAACAGCAGATTGGTCTGATCTGATCAACTAACGAGGTGCCTCATGCACATCCAATACAGGGGGAGGTGCGATACCATCTATGCAATTTTATGAACAGTCTTGATTAGCAACAAGAACGTCAATGCTACTCACTGCAATTGCTAGACAGGGTGCATGCGTCAAGGACATCCGTTACACATTTGTGATGATTTGAAAGACAAACCTGAGCAGTGGTGATGTAGCGCATGAGCAGCCTGCATGCATCTTCCGAGAAGTCCACAGGACCAGTCCTCTCTATCGCCACCTGCTGCAGCTTTGCAGTAACATAGTCCTTCTCCTGTGCAGCTGACATGCTGCCAAAGGCCCAGACCACTTCCTCCATGGAGGCAGGACAAGGGTGCACAGCATAGCGGGAGCTGAAGTTTTGCGTTCCATCAGCCTGCTGAGGAGCAGACTCTGGCCTTGCCGGGTTGATGGCAGCCACCCAGAAGATATTGCTGGGGAGCGTCACCCCCTCAAAGCTCTTGTCAATGAAGATGCTCTTCAACTCCCCCATCATGGATGACGTGTTGAGCTCATCCACAAAGAATGTGAAGTGCTGATCAGGGTAGGAGGCAGCTCGACTGATGACAGGTTTGAGCTTAGCCCACAGGTCTGGGAGACTCACTTGAGCATGCATTTGCATGGCCTGGAATGTTGACAGGCTGCTCACGACAAGGAAGCCTGCTAGTGTGAGCAACACAGACTGTGAGCGCTGAGGAGTAGCAGCCTCTGTGGGATCCAGATGGTCCAGGGTCAGCTCATCTATGCAAGCCTGAGTGTCATGCGGTATTGCTTGCCAATTGCCTTGGTCCAGCAGATACGCCTTGTGTGCAGCTGTAGCTTTGTCCACAAGCTCATCAGCTGCGCCAGCTGCTCGCACGGTGTGCAGAACATACGCAAGCTGCTCATGGTCAAGCAGCTTGTTGCTTGTCAGCTGCAACCCAATGAAGTCAATGAGTGCGGACAGGAGCTGGTTTAGAGCACAGCTTCTGGCGGCAGTGGGACTGTCAGTGAGCTCAGTAACCAATTGGCATGCTATGCTGTGCAAGCCAGCCACATCACAACCCCTTTCCCTGAGCTGCTTCAACCTGTCCATCACAGATGGCTCTGGCGCCTCAGGCTGTGCAGGATCCTGCTGGTTTTGCAGGACTGCTGCCAAGACAGCATTGTTGCCAGCAGGCTCAGGCACATCTGCTGGCAACAAGGCATCATGATGATCTGTAGCAAAGGTTTGCAGCAGCCCAAGGAGAGCTTCTTGACGAGTGTCTCTGGCAGCATTGCAGGCAGTGATGAGCTCATGATAGACTGTCAGTAGCTTGGTCTTGCCTACCCCAGTCTCTGAGCTCATGATGGTGGGCACACCACTCTGCCGGCGTTCCTGCACCGCATGCCACAAATATGGAAAGCCAACAAAGCAAAATATGCGATGTGATGTTGAGGTATGGTAGAGTAAAGCAGAACTGGCATTCAGGTTGCCACAAGTTGCCATCATTAAAGTCTGTTGAATTTATACGCAAAGCACAAGTATTTCACATGACCTTAACAGAACTGAGTGCATGGGAACAGTGCATACTTTACCTCCAAGTGAAGCATCTTCATGGTGTAGTCCAGCGTCAAAATGTATCGATGTTTTTGCAGGACCTCATGCACCAGTGCTTGCTTGCAACCACTGCCTAGCAAGGCAGAAGCCAAGAGTTCCTCTCGTAAAGCCACTGTGTTGTACTGCTGAGGCGCGTCTGTGAAAATCAGGCGAGCTGGTACAGACTGCAGATGTCCCCCAACCATATAGGGCCTGAGAGCATCCTGAAGCTTGCCACCACATGGAATGATGTGCTGCTGGCAGAAAGGATCCATCTGATCCTGCAGGCTGACAACCTGCACACGCAACAGCATCAACAGAAATTCATGTACAATTGCAGTCTGTTGTGAAGTACACGGCTTTTCCTTCATCCCAGTTCAAGACATCATGTGGCTTGACACATGGCTGACATGCTATAATCAGCAAGGCGCTATTTCTGCACAAGAGCAAAGGGCAACTTTGCAGATGATTTGAGCCAGCTGTGAGTACAAGATTGGGTACTAACATGATCATCTGTATCAGTCACCTGAATGTGTCCCTCATGGTACAGAAGGAACGAGTGAGGGTAGGAGTCCCAGTCAGAGCGGAGTGACTTGTTGACTAGCTGGCAGCACTCTCGCACACCAATTTCAAAAATGATGCTTCCAAAGTGAAGGTAGCAGTCATCCCTGAGACCGCCAGCAAAGAAAGCAGCTTGCCGATGCAGATGGCGCATGAAATTGACCAGGCGCAATCGACTTCCAAGGGGGCCCACCCTGACACAGCAGACACCATTTGCTTTTATGAACACAACAGAACAGACAAAACTCGTGTCCAGGGTGCACAGTATATGCATCCTTTCAAGGCAGTCATACTCAGACAAGTGGTGTGAGGTCTCACGCAGGACAATAGGCAGCAAGCAAGGCAGCAAATTGGTGCCAGCTTAACTGTGTTTAGGCACACAATGTGACAGAGCACTACCTGTCAACACGATGCGCAGACTCAGCTACAATGCGGTTCACCATGGCCTGCAGCTGCCCCAGCAGGTGATTGCACTCCTGTGGTGTGACTGGACAAGAGTCAAAGTTGAAGAACATGTAGTCCCTATACAACTGGATGCCGGTATGATGAGCCACATCATCTGCCTCTGTGGGGGTTGTGTCCAGCAGGCACCTGTTCCCCCCAAAAGGATGAGGTGTGAAGAAAAGCTTCAGTAGTGGGAACACCAGCAAGCCAAAGTTCCGATGGTCAATTGCCCTGCAGAGAGTCAGCTCACGCTCAGCACAGACACAACAGCTGCCGTGAAGCAGACTGTAAACAGCACAATCAAGAAGTGTATGGTGTCATGTCTGCCTGTGCTTTGCAACAGGTTGAGCCATATCACCACTTTGATGCTTTGTATGCAAGGCAATGGCTGAACACAGACAGACACTGATGAATCCATGCTCCTGAGGCTACAGATGCAAACACACAGACTGTTAAATAGGCACGTGAGACTCACACTTGATCTGGGTCAATGACCTGCACTCCTGTCCGAGGCTCAGCGCTGTTGCCGTCAAGATCGGCCAGCACAGGAAGCTGCAGGAACACACCAAAGACAGCCCCAGAATGAGCTGGATACAAGCGAGCAAAGGGGGGCGCAGTCTCTTGCAACACTTCTCCAGGCACTGCATTTGGGATCTCTATGTCAAAGGAGGCGGTGATGCCAGGCAGAAACGCAAACACTGATCCTGTGGCTGGATCTGCCACAGCGCCCTCCACCAGCAGTTGATAGAACAGTTGATTGACCCAACTAAAGTTGGCATAGCTGGAGATGAAGAACTGGACATGCGGTCTGGTGTTCTGCTCACTCAATGCCTTTGCGAGGCAGCATATGACACCTGCTGCAGTGGTGGCTTGACCTATTGTCATTGAAGCTGGACTGACAGCCTGTTTGGCAGCGCTTGCAGCCATGCTGTGGGACTTGCCAGAGCCTGCTGATCCACAGAAGCAGCGCACTGAGTGTCGCATGTGAAGCTGTGCTGCAGCTTCAGCGGGGCTCAATACATCCTGCTCCTGCATTCTGACGACTGTCATCCAGCTCATGGTGCCTAGCAACGCCTCATGCCCAGAAGCAAGTATATAGTCAATGCTGACAGGCAGCTGCTCACTGCTAACTCTGATCTGGAAATTCAGAACTTGCTCCCTGAGATGAACTGGCAGTGACTCCAATCCCACCATGCTGAACATCAGTTTTGTGCTGCAGTACAAAGACCTTGAGTTGCAATTGTGATTGAACAAGCACTCAACTTGCAGCATGCTTTAGAGCTTAGAAACCTTGTGCAATGCTTGGAAGCTGCAATTTTGTATCTTGTTCTGAAGACTCAAGAGCAAAACTGACATTGACCACACCGTATGTGGCTGAAAAGATGGCCAGGTGTCCAAACAATAGATGGTGTTGACTGATGCCTGGCACCCTGACACCAGGAGACGACACATCTGTGATGCGTGTGTTGCTGCATGCAGGAGCAACTGGTTATGACACACCTGTGATGCTCAACACACTTCAGAAATCTGTCCACATCACCGGTGTGAGTGTCATGCGAACACCAGAGGATTTGGCCAGGCTGAATGGATGCTGTTGGGTGCAGCGTCAGCAGTATGCGGTGAAGAGGCATAGCTTGGTCAGGAGCCACCACTACACGCTGACCGAGGTGTTGCTGCAGAGCCAACTGCAAACAAGCCAAAAAAGATGTAATACTTCCCTTGCCTGTGTCTACTCTGCCTCTCTGCATCAGCACACTCTATGTTGCATGTTGCTGATTACGCAGACTGTACAAAATCTCCCAAGCCATGGCTATATAGGACATGGTACGTTCTGCGGCTTTTCAGCACTGCACCTGAGGGGGCTTCATGGATGTCAACAGCTGCATCAGGTGACCGACAGCCTCCAAGTGCCCAATGCGTCCCGCCTCTTGTTGTTCATCAGCTTGCATGTTCTCAAAGGCAGTCTTCAAAATTGCATTGGACATGTCGCCCAGTGTAGGGACTAGCATCAGTAGTTGCCGCAAGGAATGCAACTGCCCACCTGCCTCACCTGAAACAGCAGTGTGTGCCAATCAGTTCCAAGTCGGCTAACCGCAGTTGGCTGATTGCTTTGCCGGTAGCACTGAGTATGTTCTAGTCAACAGTGCATACAAGGGAGCAGCCTAAGAACTGGACCCCAAATGCGCTGCAGTATTAAAGCTGCATTGAGCCACATCCAGCTTTTTTTGTGTTATGCGACATCTGCAAGGCAACATGCAACACAACGTTTGCTGTACATACCATCAGTCAGCAGAGCCTTGAGCAACTCTGAGGCAGCCACAAGCTGGTGCGTGCTCAGGAACAAGAACAAGTTGTACTTGTCATGAATTGCTTTGATGTTATCCTGCCAGCTAGCTAAGACTTGGAGCAGATCGACTGCTGCTTCCTCCAGGTGTGGTAAGCCGTGAGCCAGCTCATACACAATGTCGTCTGGTGTGTACTGATGATCAGGTGACCTGCTGCACGCAGCTGCTGCTTTACACCTTGGATGCCCAACACCTCCTATGTTGCAACAACAATCTTTGGGCCATCAGATCAAGTCTTGAACACTTGACGCAATCAGCACTGTGATGCAAGCAGGCTTTGGTGTGCAGCACAAACGTTTCAGGTCAATTCTTTCTGCACAATCAGTTCGACTGCATGGTAGCTGCAGCTGCAGTATTCTCTCTGATTGACCAGAAGGCGTTGCTGAAGTCAAGCAAGCCAGCCACTTGTCAGGTGTGTGAAGCTAGCTAGTCTTCAAGTGTAATTCCAACTCAATGTCAGCCGCACAGCATACCTTGTAGCATCCCAGAAATATGTCGATCTTCTCATCAAACTCAACAGGATTGTGCTCCTGATGGCGGTTGAGGTACAGCTTGCTAACAAACTCTGCCAGGCCATCACTACTCATGTGTTGTTCCTTGTGGTGTGATGTGTCTGCTAGTGCATATGTGCACAACAAGGCTGGCTGTTGATGCGCCACAACAGGCAGCTTGACAAGGAACTTTCCGCTGGTCAACAGCTGATCTAGTTGCAGACTTGTCGTCTGTATCTTCTGCTCGCTGTTGTTACTGAACCAGTTGAGGATGAGCTCCATGTTTCTGACAACTGCTTCAAGGCATGCAACTGCAGGTAACAGCATGCCTGCTTCATTGGCTTGGCTTGATGGCCCTGCATCTAGATGCAACTCCCGCACCTGCATTGAGACATCAACCTTGTCACCACTTGAGCTGCATATCTGCCTGCTAGCACGATTGGCCATCTAGCGCTTCAGCAAAACTTCATTAACTCGCTTGCATTCATGAAACAGCTGGTATCTGAATCTGACAGTCGCGTTGTGCTGGGTATCACTCTTTGCTGGTAGATGGCTTTGTGGGGTTTCAAGAGGAATGCATGAGCTTGCAATGTAGACAGGAAATAAAACAGCACACAGGTTTGTTGAGCTCTTGCAATCAAACAAGCAGACCCTATCCTGCAGATTTGCCCTGAGGGGAAAGAGCTCACGCTGTGCAGAAGACCTGAGAAGGATTCAGCTGTCAAAAATGCTGCAACAATTCGCTGAGCTTGCTGCACGTCGGCCAAGACCCCAGCATCATACACCTCAGACATGAGCTGCCCTGTCACAAGGGAGACCTGACTGTCAAAGCGCCGAGACCCCTCACTGCATCAAAAAACCAAACGGTCAGGCGAAGTAGCACAGGCACAGCTGAAGAGCGCAATGTGAGCTGTGCATCATGACCCTGACAGATTTGAGAGAGGCTGATGACTCTGCCAAGGTTTGGCGGTAAAGCAGGGCTGCCCATGTAAGATTTGCCTGGTTGCTTACATGCCATAAAACTTCTCCTGCTTGATGAAGCTCCAGAAGGCATTGCAGGCATTAACCCTCCTGAACAGCATCTTCTCAGGGCCAGATAGCTCCCCACAACATTGGCGCACACTTTCCAGCACACCAGCAGCCTCCTGAAACCCCAGGGTGCTCAAGGTGTCCAGAGCAAGCTTGCCCTGAGCCAGATTCTGCATGGTCTTGAAGCTGTCATCCTGACACTTGCTGAGGCCATAGCCCTCGATGGTGATCAGGATGTGTGGGAGAGCATCTGCCCATTGGGTGACAGCAATGGCATCTTTGATGTTGTTCAAGCGTGTGACTACGCGTATGCTACGCTGGGCAGTGACAGCCTGCTCCCGATGGGGGTCAGCTGCAGGGTAAAAATACTCGGCCACAACCTGCGAAACAGCGCAAGCTATGCTGCCTTGCCACGACAGACATGAACAGGGCCAAAGGATCTGACAGTGATTGCATGATAGGTACAAAATGGTTTGGCAAATGCAAATTGGTTTGGCCAGGGCTGAAATTGAGCATAAAGTGACAGGATGTGCACAAGTGCAGAGGTATGAACGTGCCTGCAACTCTGCAGATTCATCCTTCCCAGCCAAGAACTGACGTGCCACATCCAAAAAGCCCAGCTGCAGGTTGTCCTCATTCACAAGCTTGGCCAAGTCCCCATGCACAGCATCTAGTACCCTCCCAATGATCTCTGATGCTGCAGGTACTGTTGCAACGCCCACAGGTGCTGGCTCAGCTAGGAGAAGATTGAGTTCGTCCCCTTGCTCTTGCTCCTCATCACCTTCTCCTGAGAGGTATGCAGTTCACAGTAAGGCACTTAACTTGATGTTGCAGAACAGGCAGCACTTGAAAATGGCATGACTAGATGACGCCGTGCAAGACAGCGGCCTGTACAGATGCTGGAGTGGAATACTAAATCAAGCATCATGCAGCAGTTTCTGCAGCTAGCTAGCTACACCATAGCTATACGCATGGCTCCTTGTTTATCTGACATGTGCTAGAAGGGCCAAAAGCTTGCCACAACAGGTAAAATTGTTGAACAGCATTTTACCTCGTAGGTGTATTAGCCGATCTATCTCGCGCTGCCAGCTCTGCTGAAGGTATGCACTGTACAACGCACTGTCCTGTGCAGCAAAGTGCTTGACAAAAGCCACATGGTCAGCTGACGCAAACAACTCATGGCATCTGTCCAGTACGTCCATCAGCTGCTGGCCAGTGGCTTTCTCCTTGAGGGCGACGACATGTCTCAACTTTTCAGCAACTTGAGCAACAGGGGTCAGGCGTGTTGCACTGTCTGTGCCCAGGAACTTCAGAAACTGACAGCACTGCTCCAATTGACCCCGCATGTCAATGAGCTTGACTGTGACCATCACATCACTGCAGCCATCCATTTCTGGCAGCGCGGCAGCAAGCTGGCTGAGCTGCAGAATGCTGCCTGTGCCTAGGTTGTCGGTGTTCTCCAGCCAGGTGAGGGCAGAGAGAACCTCACTGACAGAGGTCAGGAAGCCAGAGATGGCAGCATCTGTGTGCATCAGCTGTTCTGCATGCTTGGGTATCATGCTGGCAGCAGCACAGTAGACGTTGAACAGTGCAGGGTCTTGCACAACAGCAATGCATCTCTCCAAAATACTCTCCTGCACAGCACCAAAGACCACCATTGAGATGTAGCATGACTACATATGCACAGTCCCACACCAATGGTGCAGCTTTGCACAGATGCAATGTCATGCATGTATATCAGCTATACAAGCTTGCATTGCAGCATCACAAGCCTCTGACACTGCCTGATGCCAGCATTACAACAATGAAGTGTTCAGCATGCTCAGCTCAGTGAGGTGAATACAAGGTCAACCTGAACAATAGTTTACCTCAAGTATGGCACCTGGCCCAAAAGCTGTGAGGCAGAGGCACAGAATGCATGTGAGCTCTTCTGAGGCAGCACTCAAAGTTGCCTTTCGGCCAAAGATGTCCTTGAATGGGATTAGCCTTTCCTTGAATGTCGGCGCTGGTTGGTGATGTGCTGTATGCCAACCATCTGCCATGGACCTGCAAAATGTTGTCCGCGGTTCTGCCCTCTCACTTGCAGCCAAGCCACGGAAGAAAGCCACAGCAAATCCTGCAATTCAACTTTCATGTGGTGACTGGACCATGAATGCATATATGCATCACCAAACATGCATCAAAGGCACAGCCAAACTTCATCATCAAGTTGCTGATATCTTAAACCATTAAATAGTTGGCACCTCAAGAGAGAGAAGCTATGATGGTCAAACAGCATAGACATGTTTGCTTAGCATCAGCATTGCAATGCACAGATACAGCAAGGTCACCTCTACCGGCTACGCTCTTGGAACAGGCTTGCATGTGCTCTGCACAGGTAGACCCAGGCATATGAAGCAGGACCTCTGACACCACTGCCCTCTCAGGGAGCATCTCCTTCATACAAACTGCAAATGCTGCTGCCGCTGCTGCCACCTCCATGCTGTTGCGCTGCAGCATTGCGCATTTCTGGAAGTACGTCGCCACCCACTGCAACATCAGCAACATCCAAGCTGCCAGCTGTGTTGGACTTGCTGGGAGATGTAATGTTGGCTGCCATGTCCTGCAACACATTTGTGTCGTCAATGGCACACAATTGACCAGCAATTGGCACTGTTTGTGCAAAGCACTCCTCTGAGTCAGCAACAAAAGCTTAGTCCTGCTGGGAGTGCACTTCTGCTAGATCAGCTGTCAACTCCACACACATTGGCAGCACAAATGCTTGCATTGCTGGCTTGCATATCAAGGACACAGATTGAAAGCATTTGGGCTGCAGCAAAGACGTCACTACGCTGTGTGTGTTTGTATGGACATCCTGTACCTCTTCACAATCTCTGCAAACAGCGGCAAGACCTGCTGCAGCCCAAGTCCCTGGCAGGCGTTCTCAAGGAGAAACTGCCGTCCATCATGGTGTGGCACTTGTTTTACCCATGGTCGATCTGGCAGTACATCTGCCAGATACAGGCCATGCTGGTCAAAGACAGCAGCCAGGTGGGTCAAAGGTCTGGGAAGTTGTACAGAGCAATTCACTAACGCTGCTGCTAGAGCTTGTGGAAGAGCAAAGGATGCCTGCACCAGAGCCTGCAAGCGACGTAGCATGAGCTCTGAGTTACTGTATAAGATTGTTGTCATCTCAAGGTTGCGTTCTAAACCACAAGGTAGAACAAGAATTTTTGACATAGTAGAATTTGATGCTGCAAGCAGCTCCCAATCTGAATTGCTAGAGTTGTGCCTAGCACATAATCCATATTGGATAAGGAGCCTGAATGCAAAGCACATCAACCTGTGTCCACTGATGTGCCTACAAATAATTGAACAGAGACATGTTCATGGCCAGTGTTGCACAGATTTATAGGCAGACCTGTGCTATGTCAATCACAGACTGAGCAGTCACCTTGCTGAATAGAATCTTGGTTGCAGGCTCTAGCTGCATCATACGCGTCAGCACTGCCTCCAAGTTGTTTTTCTGCCAGCTGTGCGACATGTCCTTCATGTTTTCCAGCAGGCGTAGCATGAGCTTGACAGCAGGGTCCTGTGCCTCAGCTGCAAAGTCTGCTTGCCCCAGACCTACGCTCTTAAATAGCATCGCCACCAGTTCGGCAAATCTGATAGGATTAGTCACGCGAAGGTTGTAGTCAAACAGGCATTTGTCACCTGCATCAGTCAGCAGTTTGTTTGTTGCACTGTTTACTTGGGGATTCTTCACTTGCAAAAGAAGCACGCCTTGACTTGCAAAAGAAGCACACCGGCAGGGCAACAGGCTGCATGAGGCATCATATAGTGGCACAACTTACGTGCAACAATTAGAAAGTCCGGCCGCATCTCTACGGTGATCAAAGTCTGCACTGCCCAAAGAAGACATGGTCACTCAGCAGATCCTGCATTCATACATTCTCTTGCAAGAGCTACTAGCTATACACATGAGTAAGTACAATGGTGTGTCACATGCATGATGCCACAAGCAGTGATGTGCAACAAGCCTTGAGTTCAAGCAGACCTGGACATTCCCCAGCCATAGCATCACAATGCAGCGCTGCTTATGCATCTACAATCGTGTTCACCAGCAAAGGCCAATGTTTGGCTGCCAGGCCATACCTTCTTGAGCTTGGTGAAGATGAGCCAAAATGCGACATGCCTGTGAGTTTCAGGGCCCATCAACGGCAACTGTATTGGGTTGTCAGGTCCTGCAAGGAGCCCTGGCTGGAACAACTCAGACACATGGATGTTTGTGCTCAGCATGACCGATATCAGCTGATGCCAGCTCTTCAACTTTGAACCACTTGAGGCCTTGTCTGTTGGAGTTGCTACACCCCTGCATCATTGCAGGCGCCCATTGCAAGCATCACCGTCAAAGGCTAGCCTGCCTTATGGTCACTTTCTGCATGACCAGCTCTGGATGAATACTTTGTACAGGAACTGCATCCAGACGCATGTGCACAACCAGTCATGCATAGACAGGCACCTGGCAGGGCACAAAGCGCACCTGAAAGTGTCCAGAATGACAACCACCTTTGCAATATTGCACCAAGCTGTTGCTGAGAATAGCCCGCCTGGCCGAACTTGGCTGGTGCCAAGGGCAATGACTTGCTCACGCAATCTTGGCTCAAAGTGCGCCCACATATCAGGGTTCAGGTTTTGACAGTTCATCAATACCTCAGACATGTCTTGGCTGGAGCCAAGAGCCTGGCATATACAGCTACACATTGATACCTGAGAAAGTTTTAGTTTTGCATTCATCGCACAAACTCTTGCTTCTATCAGCATATGGTGTACACAGTGATGAAGGCCTGCTTCAGCAAATGCATAATGCAGATGGGAGACACTGCACTCAATCACCATGCCAAGCATCTGTCAGTGAGAACTGGTTTCAAATGCAACACACGCTGTTGTGAATGATGTATAGCCAGGCACTACCTCTAGAGTATCTGCAAAGGTGCATAGCGCGGCATTGACCAGCTGCAGGGTCTGAGTCGCTCTCCTTCTTGTCATTCTGCCAAACTTGCTGACATAGGAATTGCTGCAGCCAGGACAGAATTTTCATCCAATAGGTTGTTGAGCATATTGCAATGCACAGATTGTGTCCATTGTGACAGTTTCATGCAACAACTACTGCGTGATTTGGCAACTGCTTTGACAACTGCATGATCTGGCCTGCGACCTGTCCTGCAGCATGCAAAACAGGATAAATTTGGTCCACAATTGTTGTCTGATATAGACAGGGACATAGTAGCTGCTTGATTGGCATACCGTGTCGACAACAGCGCCATGGACATCATCAATCCCACAGGGAAATCCAATTTTGTCCATCCAGGCAAGGCTGCCTTGCTGCCCAAAGCCAATGCCAGCTGCTCTATGTGACTTAGCAACTCATCAGGTGTGCAGTGTGCTGACATTGCGCTCCAGACACCGACTAGTGCACGCCAAGCATCAGGACTGGTGCTCATCAGCAGTTCGTGCGAGGACATGACCTGATGGACGGCAGCCCATTCAAATGGAACCAGCTTTGGCATCTGCAACATGCAAATGCACTTATGTAGCGTTTGACCAACAGATCAGCAGGCACTGAATGCAGCATACAGAATGACTTCGTGAATTGTGCTGGGTGCTGAAAATGCTGATGCTGAAGGTTCATGTGCTTCCAGCATGCCATGTGAGAAGCCTGCTTCGTGTAAGAAGATGCTCCTTTTGCAGCCGTTGGTGTGATGTGTGATCAGGCACAATGATTAGGAGAAAACTCTTGCCTCATCTACCACGGGTGACAATGTGACTCTAGCGTGCTGGGTTGTGGCAGCATTGGTGGACTGCATGTCCGACTGAGCTGTTGCTGGTGCTGCAGGTCCCGCAGTCTCATCATTGATGTGCAGACTTGTGCATACATCAGCTGATTCATCTTTGCCAGTAGAGTTTGCCAGCAACCTTTGCCTTTTAGGTACAGGGCTGTCCCCCTTCTGCAGTGTATCAGTAGCTTGTCTAAGGTATCAAGGCAACGTTGACTACATGCATCAGGTGTACACTGTGTGCGGATCCGGTCATACACAGATTATACACATACACGTTCTTACTTTTCCATTATGGCCGTCACTTTCGGTCCATCCTGGCGTATGCACTGTTGCCTTGGCGCTGTTATGTGCGTCTGCCGGCGGAGCAGTATCGGGATGAACTCGAGACTTGCCAAGATCTGCGGCCATGCGCGAAGGCGCAGACGAGCTCATCTGCAACACCTTGTCAGATTGATGGGACCAGAGCGCTCAGGCTTGTTAGGTCTGACCCAATGTAACACAGTCGCATGCGTGTTGCTTGGTTGTCCAGGAGCGCAAAGCAGCCGGGAAATATGCTGTGGACAAACCTTCAATGCAACCGCAGTAGCAGGAGTAACCTGCTGCCAGGCTTCAGCCTGTGAGTGACGGCGTTCACCTGTGATCTATGGGAGATTCGTGTTGGAAAAGTGGACGGACTCAGGCGGAGATCTTATCCAGCTGTCAGCTAAGCCTGTGCTTGTCCTAGGACAAATATGTTTTGTGCCTGCCGGACGCTTGCTTGCCAGTTCTACGCAGTCGGGTCTCAGCACAGCACAAACCTCAGCACGGGCAGCATGCCTTCGAGAAGTATGGCCCGCGCAAGATTACAGATAACGTACTCGACAAAACGGCATGTTGACGGAATGCAATAAGTAGAGTGTCGGTCACATTTCCATACCGGCCATGTTGCAGCAACATCTTGCGATGCTGAGCAGCGCAGATCACGTATAAATCGGTGCGAGTTCCAGCATGAAATCTCTGCGCTCTTCTTCTCGTGGCCGTGTTGATCACGGGCCGCACTCTCTCTTGGGATAGAGTCCAGTATTAAAGCTCACCTTGCCGCATGAGCTATCTAGGCTAGAAAGTCGTCCTTTGAGCTTTGTTGTACTTAAGATCAGAGTTGCCAAGTTGCCAATGCGTACGCAGTTTTCAGCACAGGTCCTTCACTGGGGTCCCATCAAAGTATTGTGACATCACTCATCCGGATCCCCACTTAACAATGTACAATACAGCAGCACACGCAACATTAGGCGCCTGTCACAGGTCTGGACGTACAGGGTTACAAGACATGGTGATGGTTGGTGCGTCAGGGTGGCTGTTTCAATGATCACCATTGCCATTGTATGATGACAGAGCACTTTCCTCTGATGAGCTGGTAATTGCTCCTGTTTGTGCAGCCTCTGCAGTAACTGGCCGCCTCATACGCTGGAATTTGGGTCTCTTTGCTTTCAGCACAGAGTATGTCAGCCAGTAGTTGAACAGCATGACCCTGCTGAGTCCCTTGGCAGACCTGCTGACTGAGCTGTTTCCAAACGATAGCCTGTCAAGCACCTACACACCAATACTTGTATGGCAAATAATATGACTCATTGCACACAAAGGTGCTGCGCATGCAGATTTGACAGTGTGGAGATGCTGTTGACCGGCCAGATGGCAAAAGAGCGTTAAAAACAGGCAAGCCCTACACAAATCTGCACATGTTGCTTGCGGAACACACCCACTCTGCCTGAGTTGGTGCTGCCATGACAGCACACAGTAGTTCTTTGGGCTGCATCCAAAGGCTTGCAGCAAGACATGAATGGGGGCTCACCTCTTCCCCAGACTCAGACCCAACACGCCCTGGCTTGTCATTCACAAACGTCAGGCCGCGAAACTCGTTCACACAGAATGCCTCAAAGGAGTACTTGATGAGGGAGGTGTGGGCGATCCAGCGCAAGCCCCTGGGTACATTGCTGGCATTGGCGTAGTAGCCACCAAAGACAATGAAGACTGTCATGATGGCGGGTCCCAGAGCCTGTGCTGCATCACCTGTGCCAAGTCTGCCCTGTCACTGCACATGCCTATACTGAACAGCTATGATGGGTGTTGCAACTCAGGTGCCCCCCAACTCCAATCGCCAGCAAGCTGCGTAAACTCTCATCATCATCACGTTCAAGGGGAGCAAACACACATGATGCAGAAGACAGAACCACAGGCAAACAAGGAATGAGCAAAATTTGATCAGGTGAAGAAGATGGAAGCAACATTTGGCGATAAAAACAAGCAGAGTGCTAACTGTCATGTCAGAGAACGATCTTCAGCATGGGCATACAGACATGAAGCAGAAGGTATAAGTTACCAGTGGGTGCAATGGAGCCAACTGCAAGGCCCATGGAGGAGGCGGTGAAGGACTCCAAACATGTGATGCCCATGAACCTCACAAACCTGTGCCACAATGTGTAAATGATATGAAGCAACAGCAAAGCGACAGGGTTTATGCTTAATGCAGTTTGAGATGCTACCTCAGGCATGTTGTCAGCGACTTGCAGTCATTTTTGTCAGTAGGCTAGTAGCATAGCTAATGATGCTGCCAAATGACCATCTTGTCCAACACAGTGATGAACATCTGGCTGCAGCAGACTACTTGTACCATGCACATCCTTTTCCAGTAGCTGATGTAACACATTTAGCCTGTGCAGAACACTGCTGCTTTAGGTCTGCGTACCTGCTCCATTTGCGGTGCAGACCAGTGGTGGGATACACCAGTGTCCCAAAAACGCCAGGAAATAGAGCGCCGATAGGCAGCTCAGCCAATAGCTTGGCCAGGAAGTAGGGGCCCATGTCATAGCTCTTCTTGCTGCGCTCACGTGTGACAATTGTGCGTTCAGCAGGGAAGGTGGTGCAAGTCTTCACCAGAGACCCCATTGCTGTGTTGATGGCAGCCACCTGGGTCAGTCAGCAAGCTGATCAGTCAAGCTGAGCCATTACGTATATCTGCAAGCAAGTGGCTTGGGTGGATCAGACTGTGCCTTGCATGCATAAGAGAGTTCACTAGAAACGGCAGGAGGGGGAGGTCAGGCTCATGTACGGTTGTATAGAAAATGCGGAGGGTTGCAAAGCAGGAGGTGAAATGCAAGGTCACCTGTAGAAGGCCTAGTCTGTCTTGTATCGCGGTCTGTGAGAGCTTCATGCGGTTGAAGATGGAGCCAAAGATGAGCGCAGCCGAGACATTGGCAATGGTGCGGGCCATGATGGTGGCTCTGTCTCTTGAGATCTGCCTCCAGGACCTCTTGAACAGCAGCTGTGCCTGCACTCATCATGTGCACATCAGCAGTCTCACACACAGCATGACACTGTCCTTGGAGACCCAGCAGAACAGGTCCACCAGCCTGTCAGGACTGATATGGAATGGAGAGGCGTTTCAAAAGTGCCCTACAAACACTAAACCCCAAATAGTTCTCAGATGCTCAGGGCCATGACTCTTCAGTGTGTTTGGCCATGCATCCCTGCCATATGCACCGCCTCTGTGCACCTGCTGGAGTAGACTGAAATCACCTGCCTGTCATGTCCTGACCAGATGTGCAATCAGGCGCAGCACTGCTACCTGGGGTTGTGAGGTATGACTGTCACATATGGCCCGTATGAAGGGAAAATTCAAGTTCTGACAGTCAAAAGGGAGTACGCGATGACAGAGAGACTCTTGACTCTGCCAGTGCCAGCACAAAAATAAGCAGCAAATACTTATGGCTATACACAGCTGTTGGTGTGAGTGATTGCGAAAGGATGCTGGCATTACGTGATATGCTTGCACAGGCAGCAGAAGGACAGGTGGTCATGCACACAACTTGTCATCACATAAGATGGTTGTCATCAGACTTGGCACGCATGAGCACATGCACATCATGTAAGTGACATCATTGGCAGCCTTGAGCTCACTCTCACAAGAAAGCAGTTGTGTATGAGGATGCTCAGCAGCTGCCAAGCATGAACAGCCTGTCAGCAGCTTGTGCTACATCCACGAGTGGGATGCTACTTTGCAGTGGCCTCTCCAGGAGATCCATCTGCGCCTGTGCAGATTGAATGCAGAGGCTGTGCTGGGCAGGTCATACAGATAACATGGGTTTGTGGGAACTGATCATCTTCATTTTTTCAAGTACCATATCAAAAAGGGTCAAATAAAGTAGTACAGGCATGTCAAAGTTGCTGACCTGTCTCTGCCAGCTGCATTGGGGCCGGTCCAGGGAGGTGGGTGCCTTCAGGCTTTCCTGCTGTCCTGCCTGGGAAGAGCCTGCAGCCTGCAGTCCTGTGCTCTGCTTCTCCAGGTATGCCGCTGCCAGCTCATTCACACGTGACCTGCAACATAACTAATAGTACACATGCCTTGATATGCACTTGCACAATACGGTCAGGTTGGTATGACACTCTGTGCACAAAGCGTGCCAGCTCAAGTTGGCAAACATTGGAAGGGCGATGCCTGCATCACGCATCTGTGGCCCAAAATTGCGCAAACACACTCAGTCGCCACAGCAACAAGTAAGCCAGACATAGAGCACACGCTGACAGCCAGCGTAACATGTGCTTGCAAGACAAAACCTGACATGAGCATTCAATGCATACCTGGATTCCTGCTGAGCCTCAGGACTGGAAGCATCTACAGAAATGAGGTCAGCCAGAAACTCGGCAGGGTTGTAATGCTGAGGACAGTGGTGGCCTAGCTCTTCAAAGTAGGACAGAGCTTGGGAGGCAGGTCCGCTGTACAGCATGCGACCCTCTGACAGCAGAATGAGGTCATCAAACATGGCAAAGATGCTGCTGCGTGGCTGATGGATGGAGCTGATCACTGTGTGGCCCTCCTTGCATAGATCCTTCAAAGTTTGCATCACCTGTAAACAGCAGTCTGCAATGACAGCAAGATTGGACATAGCAGAAAGATCTGGTATTCAGTCTGGAAGGAGCAAGCAGCAGTAGTGCTGCACTAAGAACCCCACATGTTCTCAGACGTCCAATCACCCTGCAGCTCATGTGCAGTTGGTGATGCTCAATTTCCCAAATCTGAAGGGAAGGAGCTGCAATGAATTGCTTGAGCAATTCAGACAGACGTGGTCTGATGCAGATGTAGGCCGAGTGTCAAGGGAAGCTTGGTGCCGTAAAGCAGGGATCCAATGCTGGTGCTGGCATGCATTGTAAGTGATGGCCCACACACCTTCTCAGCCTGAAAGGAGTCTAGCCCGGTTGTGGGCTCATCAGTGAACAGTAACACAGGTTCAGCAATCAGCTCTGCACCAATGCTGAGACGCTTCTTCTCTCCTCCAGACAGGCCACGCTTCTTCTTGTCTCCAACTACGCTGTCAGCCGCCTTTGAGAGGCCCAGGCGCCTGATCAGATCTTCTACAAAAGCTGCCTTCTCAGCAGTGGCTGCATGGCCTGGCATGCGCGTGTGAGCTGCCATCATCAAAGTCTCCCTGCAGCAGGCAATCACACATGTGTATCCAGAACCTTGAGTTATGCCATTGCTTTGTACCAGGCAGGTGTGGCTTGTGCACATGGAAAAGCTGATTGCAACACTGCCGATGTAGCACTGCAGGGCAGATGCGATCCTGATGCATCACTTCTGGCATGCTGCAAGCTGAGTGGTGCACTACTTTGCATTGCAGAAAGAAGGTGTAAGGCATGACATCCTGCGTACCTGACTGTTAATTGCGAAAAGAACATGTCCTCCTGTTGGACGTAGCCTTGCCGCACATTGGCTGTCTCAATAGGCTGCCCATTAATTAGTATCTCCCCTGTCAGGTCTAATTTCTTCTGGCAAGCTACCTGTCTGGCTAGTGTATTGAGTAGAGTGGTTTTACCTGACCCTGAGGGGCCCATGATGGCTAGCAGTCTGCAGTCAGATAGCAACTTTAGGCAATCTGTTAGTCTGCGCAGGGTCGTGCAATGCAGGACTGAACAATTATGCACCACCCGACTAAAGTGGTCATGCACATATGGATGATTACCTGTTGGGCTTGGCGATTGCGCTTTGCTCTTGTAGGAGTGGTTTAACCTCCCCATTCTTAAGTGTGATGCTGCAGCTGACGCGGGACCACTGGAGGCTGACCTGCTGCTTGCCGTTACTGTCACACCTCTCGTCAAGATGGCCAGGCGCATTGCGTTTGCGAGATTTGAAAACGAGCTTGCCAACTGCTGACGCGAGAAACACCGGGATACCATATTGGGGTGCTAGGATCACTGCCGCACCGACAGCGAATTCTAATTGCTGCGCCATAATCTGAAGTAGTGTTTGTGTCTCAAACAGCAAGGGCAGAAAGCTGTTGTCGTCCACTACTGCTGAAGAGTGTCGGACATAACAGACAAAGGATGCATGCTCCAATCTCGACTCGACGTCCGAATATGTCCCTCTGCTGATAACAAGCGAAAGAGCAGGATGCAATTATCGCAAAACTTAACCGCAATGTTGTACGTTGTCAAGCGGCGCTTTGTGCGGCACATGCCGAAGCAACTTCGAGATGTAAATGGTGCTATCCACTGGATCCAGCTGACAATTAGTCATAACAGCTAGTCGATCCGTACGGTACGGTTGCCGTCATAGGTGCCGTCAAAGCACGCGTGAAAGGTTTCAAACGTGACATGAACTGTTTACCTCTTTCAGGATAGGCGTCCCGCCCCGGCCAGAGCTCCGTTGCTCATCACTGCACTGCCATTATTCCAAGGAAGTGCAACGCGCACAAGGCAACTGTGGTCGTGCTGTCCGCGGCTCCCGGTCTTGCTAACCTAACTGGCTTGGCTCAGGCAGGGATCGGCAACTGACTAACCAGGTGCAGCTCGAGCATGACAGTGAAGCGAAGTCTAAATGACGACAACCAGCATAGCAGAGGAAAACGTCTTTGCCAAAACACTGGTGCGGTTAGCTGGTCTTATGACTGTGCGGATCTTGACCTAAATTTAGAGGATCTGTCGACCCAAGCAGACCGATTTCTGGAGCAAGTCGGGGTATGTTCAGGCATCCATGCTGCTGCGGACAACAGTATTTCCGTGCAATTCCGCGCCGAGAGCGTCCTGGCCAACTACAGCAGCTGGCGAGGTCTGTCCGAGCAAGCTTGGTGAGTTCTGCCTGTCTCTTCAGATTCCCTTCTTTAGTATGAAAGGTCCAGTAATGCATGGGACGCCAAGATCTTCTCTGATCTTATGTACTGTTGTTGGCACGCAGGAGATGTTGTGCAGAGCTAAACATCTTGTTACACCTGTTCAAGCACACGCTTGGTGACGTACCCTTGGAGTCGTATCACTCATGGACTCGTGCAAGCAAAGCCATCACCCACGCCAAGCTGCGTCAGCACTGTGAGCAACAGCATGAGCCAGGAACTCAGATGCAACTTCAGATGGTGGCTCACTTATTGAGCAGCATAATCAGAGATCAGCCTGAAGCAGCAATCTCCAAGTACACTTTCAACCTTAGACAATTTTGCCCTGAATGGCTGAAGTCATGGTGCTTGCGGTGGGGGTTCACTCATGGCTCTGTCAGCATCCTGTGCTTGGAGGCGTACTCTCAATCTGTACCAAAGCTGGCTGGCTTTGAAACTGTCAATGCTGACATGCATAATTCTCCCTTATGACTCAGCAAATGCTCTTGTCAGTCATCATGGTCGCTCGTATCCGCCACTTGGACTTGATGCAATTTGATGATGCTGTGAGGGAAAGGTGTCTAGAGCAGAATTTTTATGACTGCTGTAGATCTCATGTATGATTCAGTCTTCCTCTTATCTTTTGGAAATAGCATATTTATCAGCTAAGTCACCTGACACTTGGTCAGATCTTGGTTGTCCGCTTCAGTGTTTGCAGAAAGAGATGTCCATCTAGGTCAGTGAAGCCAGATCATCTGAAAGCGCAGCTGAAGCATTGGTCTCCCAGGTTGGACAGCGAAGTATGCACTCACCTCAGCAGCAAAAATCACCTGGATTGACTTTGCAGCTACTGGTAATATAAAACAGCGCCACTCACATTGAGTTTCAAACTCGAACAAAAGCAAGATCATGTCTTGCAGAGGAAATCTGTGTGATGGAAAAGCCTTAGGCCAGTGTTCCCTTGTCCAGGCAGCATTTAGGTATTGCATGTTGACTGTGCACAGACTGCCAATCCATTTTGTACAACTGTATTGAGTTGCCAAATAGTGTCCACAGAAACCAGAGACAGGATGCTTGCATTCAGATTCTGTCATTGACCAGTATGTTGCCTGATAACTGTCACAGTGGCTCACCTTCAACCTGTAAAGCCTGTATAAAAATGGATAATCCACGTATGCCTGTTGCAATCAGTCATACATGCAGCTGTGCAGCATAGAGTCACACGAGGTCATGTCCATGCGGTATTTGCACTGGTTCATGTTGCTTGAATGCTGTTGATCAGAGCTGCTTTTGCAATAGTTTGAATATTCCTGTGCCCATTGGTCTGCCAACGCTCAAGCTTGAGGCGAGCAGCAGTGCTTAGCACTTTAGGTGGTGGCCACTTGAAGGTTCAAGTTTGGCATGACTGCTTCTTCTCCAGTCTGTTCTGTCAACAAAGAAGGGTACACAAGAAGTGTACACTTAGTGTCTGCAGTTGACCTTGTAAACCTCATTTCAGATAGGGTAGTAGGCTGGTCAAAATTTTGCTGCTTATGAAGTCATTGTGCCTGCAATTTACAATCTGTGGCGACAAATAAACAAGACAGAGGTCAACTCTGGTTAATAAGGTGCTCACACATGTCAGTTGGGTGCACGTCACACAATAGAGCTAGATACCAAACCTGTTCTTGGCATTTGACAGCCAATGTTGCTGTACCAGGTGTTACGAGAGCATCAAGGACCCTCTCAAGTACAGCTGAAGGTCTGGAGAGAAACATGCAGTGACACTCCTGGCCCTTGACCTGCACCCTGCGTAACGCCTGTTTGACGGCGTAAATGTTCAGTTGACTGTAAGTTTTCGAAGGTGCACTGAGGGCTCGTGCACAGGCAACCGCGCGCTTCAAGCCGGCGCTCACACGGCATCGAGAGCTTGGTCCAAGCATTGAATTGACTGGCCTTCCAGTCGCGATTCAGAGCTCTCGATCAAGTCGAAGCCGCAACACGGATCGAAATGCAAGAGCTACTGGCGAAAGAGCAACAGGAAGAGCAGCTGCTGCGCGACATTACGGGCGTACAGGTAACGAAGACATCAATTGGCATCTCTCAAGCAATGCTGACAGTGAATGCAAGGCCACACCGAGGTTCTCTCGTTCATCTTGCTGTACTGCAGAGGCTAGAAGATGTCACGTTTCTTGACGCCGTTGTGGATTGCACTGAGACATCTCTCAGCAGTCTTGGAGAGGTGCGCAGATGCTGCATAGATGCAGATTTGTAGCTTGCTCCCACTCAGCAGTTGTCTTTCTGCAGAAAATGCCTTTGCTGCGAGAGCTTAAGCTGAACAATAGCGCTCTCAACTCTGTGCGGGATCTGGGATCAAGACTGAGGCACTTGCAGGTGATCTCACTGAACGCCTGCTGCTTTTGCTCTGAAACAGCAACTGTAACGACTGCGTGCTGTTATGCCGCAGGTACTATGGGTGTCACACTGTGGCCTCACAGGGTTAGATGGGCTGAATGCTTTGCCAAGCCTGAAGGAGCTGTACGCAGCTTTCAACCAGATAGAGAATTTGGAGCCAATTGCAGGCAAGCATCACACTTTTAATTGCGTAAACAGGTCATCTAGCGGTGTTGTGCAAATACATAGTCTCAGAGATTCCTGCTTTTGGAATTCCTGCTTTTGGAGATGCATATTCTGGTCCATTTCAGCTTCGCCATTTACAAGACAACTGTAATGCAATGCAATGCAATGCAATGCCAAGCCTGCCTTGTCATGCAGATATGGAGACACTTGAAATGTTGGATCTGGAGGGCAACAAGGTGGACGACTTGGGGGCTCTGCGGTATCTCAGCTGGTGTCCTCAACTGGCTGTTCTTACCTTGGCTGATAACCCTGTTGCTGCAGACATCGCTTACCAGGCCCAGGTGATTAAAGCATCAGGGCATCCTGATGCTACATCATCTTCCATGTTCACACAATTTAGCCAAAGACATTGAATGATTGCTCTTGCACACCAAATTTGGAGTCTTTTTCTTCAACATCCTGCAGCAGGACTACAGGTTCACTTGCTTACTCAGTACAATCTTCCATGACTATCAGGCCATGCAAGTCAATCGATGTCACGGCATTGCAGGTTTGCAAGGTCCTTCCCAAGCTGCAAACACTTGATGACACCAAGCTGGTTCGCCCTGTGTCCTTGGTCCCAAAACCAGCTCCTGCCCTCAGTGCAGTCTTGCAGAGTGATGATCTGTGCTTGTCTCCCACAACCAGTCCTTGGTCCTCAGCAGACACAGATGGTAACTTGAGTCCTGCCACTGCCCTATCCTCGCCCCGGCAAGATCTCAGCTCAGATGCAGCAGACCTAAATAGGGCTCATATTAGACAGAACAGGCTGCAGCGGCCAGCATCCGCAGGCAGGTTGCCCCAGCGTCTCCCACCTGTTGCAGCAGGGCACAATCAGCCTGGCAGCTACCTGTTGTACAGCCTGAGCCAACAGCCATCAGATCCTTTGTTCTCCCGTGTATCAGAGAGTCAACACATCCATCAGCCCAGGCAGGCTTCAGAGCCTGTTGTCAGCTCTGCAGAGATACCCTTGCACAGCAGAAGGGTATATGATGGTCACACGGCAGTGTGTTTTGACAGCAATGCTGATGATGGTGAGCTTCTGAGTAATGCCAAGGCAGCTGCTGCTGGCTCTGTCAAGGTGGCAAGACCATTCAGTGCAGGCATAAAGCGCGCAGAAAGCCGTCTGGGCAGTCCAATCCCTGTAGAGACCAGCAGGTGCGCCTGCTTGTCCACTGGCCAGGTACATGTATGATGCACAATGCCAGATGTGCATATGCCATGTTGAGCAGAATGGCATATGCTTGTGCAGGCCATCTTCTGCTGAAGGAGGTGTAGCAAGGTCAGGCAGTGCAGAGGCAGCGGGCCTGTACTGGCGCAAACACAGGCTCATGGTGCCTGCTGGCTATGCCATGACAGAGGCAGAAGCCCACACAGCTGCCACTGCCTCCACTGCATCTGCACAGCAGTATCATGTTGGTGACAGCCAGGCGCCAGCTGTGCAAGCTGTTGAGTCAGCAGCTGCGCAGGAGGCTGTGGCAGAAGCTGTACTGAAACTCAGCAGCCCTGGCTATGCTGGCCAGGCTGAGGTGAGCAGCTCCTCAGCATGTGACATTCTGGTCATTGAGGATGCTGCAGAGCTAACTCATGACAGAGCTGCAGCCATTTTGAGACAGCTGTCATATGAGTGTCAAGCAGCAGGCAAGCATGGTGCTAGCTCAATGTATGCCAACCGAGGAGCAACGCCGCCCTTGCAGTCATCATGTCAAGCAGCAGCAGCCTCTGTGTCTGCACCTCCAGGTTGTGCACATGCAGATGTCTCAGCAAGTGTGACTCAAATTCCTGACTCTGACCTGACAACTCAGCAAGACAGGCTTTCTCAGCAGCCTGAAGAAGAAGAAGAAGAAAATGATGATGGTTGCCGGCACACAGCTCAGGCAGCCAATGCATCACTGCTTCATTATGCTGGTGGTGCTCTTATTTCTGCTGCAGACCATCACTTGCAGGCACAAACTTCACTGAGTCCCTACTATGCAGCAGGCTCGCCATCATCACAACATCTGCCTGCTCAGCATCTGCCTGTTGCAGCATGGCCTCAACATGTGATGGGCAATGAGGCCCTGGCAGTGGCAGATAGCTGTCATCAACAAGGACAGAGTCAGCAGTCAGCTGCTCAGGCAGCCGTGGGCTCTGCCCCTGCAGCAGAGTCCCCCTTTTTACAAAGGCTTTGGATGAGCAAACAATCAGGCAGCACCCCATCATCTGCTGTGGTGAAGCCATCAAGCATGCCAGGTCAGCACCTGTGATCACCATGCAAGTATGCTTCTTTTGCCAATCACCACTAAGCTATAGACATGCGTTTTGCTGAATGCAACATAATATGGACGACATGTGCACCATGATGCCAACAGACTGCTGGTTGAGTGCCCCATGATCATCAGCTGACCCTGTTGCTTGTTATGTCTCATCATATCTGCCCCTAGCAGTACAAAATTGTGATGCAGCTTGATTTGCAGTTTGGGTACGCTCATCTGACTTCACCTGATCCTGCAGGTCCATTCACCCCTCAGCGCCCTTCAGCATTGTCAGCAAGGCCCCCAAGCCCTGAGAGGCCACCTACCCCCTCCTTCAGACCTGCAAGGAGACGCCACATCATCACTGCTGCTACAGAAGATATTCCATCTCCTGCGGTATCCACCAGTTGGACTGGATCCAACAGACAATTTGCTCCGATGCAACAACAGCTGTCGTGGGATCCTGCACAATCGTTGCTGGCTGTCAGGCCAGCAAGTGCTGGTGTTGCTGAGTCGGAGACTCGTCATCTGGGTTTGGAGATGTCATGGACTGGCTCAATGCAGCTGCCTGCTGGATTGCTGAAGCTGACTGCTAGGCCTCAGCCACAGAAGGCAGGGCGCAAAGGCAAGCACCAGTATGACTGGGGCTTCGGCAATAGCAGAGGGGTTATCTAGTATAACAGCAATACGTATGGACAAGTCTCATCATTGCAAATTCTTAAAGCGTTGGCAAGTTTGCCCTATGACATGAGGACATCTTGAGAGACATCACAAGCTTAGCTGAGAGAAAGCCGTTTGTTGTTGTGATGCAAATGAGTAAGCAGTGGCATCTAGAGAGCTTGGCCTATGATGACGATCCTAACAAGTAGAAGCGTTACGTTTCGGCCGAGCGTTTCGGCCGAGCGTTAGCTTCACAGTCCGAGGTAGTAGGTGTTTGGTTGTCAACCATCGACGCCTTTCTTCATCATTCGTAGGGACTCTTGCTGGAACATGCTGCAAGCGGGTATCATCGCCATGGCCGCCCATTGGGATGACGAAGAGCTACAAGGACTGCAAGCAGACTTTCCAGACATGCTTGGCGTTTACGACAGCAACGCCTCGAAACACAATCCTCGCCCAGGTGTGTGGAGTTGTATGTCTATATTTCCAAGCGACCTCAGCATTTGGGTGCCTGACCGGTCGATGCTGGTGAACGACAGCTGTTGCCTTATATTCTTGTTGTTCTGCAGGTACCGGCAGAACCGGGTACCTGCATGTTGCTCCCAACAACTACCCTTTCTACTCGGAAGACGAAAAGTATACGCCTATCATGCAATCGGACGGAGGGCAGTTGTCTGGTTAGTAGTAGCTTTGTAGAGCTGATTTCTGATCACTGCAGAGCCACATACGAGCAAGTAAAGTAGCTTGTCCTGACTCCTTGCTGTAACTCGACGTACAGACTGGAAAGCAATGTACCAACCAACAACAGAGCAAGCAGATAAGGACAGGCTGGCTGCCTACGAAGCAGGAGTGCCACATGGTAAGGCCGTCAAGTCTGGTTTGCAAACAGGAAGCTGTGGCAAGAGCTCTTGAGTAGAATTTCTAAAGGATCATGCACAAAAGCAGCAAGGATCTGAGCAGTGCAGTTATGCTTCAGGGTATGTGCCACCAGGCAACAAATACAAAGATCTTGCCACCATCCATCTTCAGGTTGTGAGTGACCTGGTAAGAATGTTGGCAGTTTTACCAGTGACTTCGAAACCTCTCTGCTTACCGTCACAATAGACGAGACACTGTTGAAAAAGTTCTGCTTTGCAGCACGATAGCAATGAATATGGAGCAGAGATACAAGAAGATGGGCAGCACTGTGGAGGTCCCTTTTACATTGATGTCAGCCCCACAATGAGAATTGAGGACCTGAGATTGGTCATTCAGGTACCACAATGCATGGCATTGCCTGCTGATGGTTGTGTGGTAGCGCAATATTTGCACAGTATAACATGCAGCAACATATCTGAGCAACATCAGGCATGCACATCTGCATCCGCTAATTCTGGTGTGCAAAATGTTTAGCTTCTACAGGGCACACTTGTTTTGCAGTAATGATCTGCACAGTACAGTCACCAGCAGCATGACGCCAGGTTTTCTTCTGTGTCACAACACCCTTGTGCTATTGTTGACAGGAAGTTGGGGGTGTGGTGCCAGCATTGCAGAAGCTTTCCTATGCAGGCAAAATTTTTGAGGACTCCCAAAGAAGCCTTCAACAGTAAGTATTCAGTCAACAGTCCGCACAATTGGAACTGGTGCAATCAGCTCCAAGCCTTGTGAAAGGCAACTTGGCATGGTTGATGCTGACAGAAGTGCATGGGTGATTCATGCAGGTATGGTGTAGCATACTGGCATAAGAAGTTTCCTTACTGGCCAATCAAAATTCGCAAATGTAAGTGGACTTGCGTGTGTGTTGTTGAGCTGAATTGTTGCTGTATCTTGCAGCGTGAAAAACTGGCCACCAATGCAGAATGCTGTATCAAGCTGACAATGTGAGCATGATGCAGGCTAATTCCTCTTCCCATTAGTCATAGAAGCCATTGAGAACAGCGAGGAGCTCCCTGCGCTTTCTTTCTGCCTCAACATCTGCTTGTGATTTGTCAACCTTCATCTTGATCTGCAAGCCACAAGCCAAGGATGCAGGGCATTTGCAAATTCAGCATGAAGCCAATACAGCTCCACATGCATTGAAACGCAATAAGCACCACACTTGACTATACCTTTTGTCCAGACACTGAACTGTATCGGCCTTCAGCTTTGTCCTTATCGCTTTGAAGAAACTGCATTACAACACCAACAAAGTCAACAAACCAATCTTTGTTTGATAATGCTTGAAGATCAGCCTGGAAGCACACCTTGCTCAGCTGTACAGGGCCAGATGGCTCATCTTCGTCTCTGCTCTTGTGTCTATGCTTCTTGTGTTCTCTCTTCTTGGAATGCTTGTTGGAGTCCTTTTTCTTCTTGTGTTTTGACTTCCTGCTCTTCTTTGTTCGCCTGCTATCTGTGTCGCTGTTGCTGGAATCTCTGCTGGGGCTGTTGCATTACACTAAAACACAACAGTATCAGCAGCTGCCAACTAGTGACAATCAGCAAAAGCGCTGCCCAGCATGGCACTGTATGACTGTTACCTGCGTGATCGTTTTGTCTTTCGCTGTGACTGCTTTGCAGCTGCCTGTTCACCCTTTCTGCCTACAGCACACTGCACTGTCTATACTCGTCGCTGTAAAGCAGAGCCTGTCATACATGCTTCACAGGACTTGGTTTGCCTTTTTCGGGACCACTGTCAGCACTGCTATCATCCTCGCTGCTTGTGTATCTTACAGCTCTACTTGTGGCAGCCGCTGCACTGCCCTCAGCAGCTGCCATTTCTCACTTTCGAAATGTCACCTCTCAACACCCGCTCCTGAGGCTGGCTGACGGTCGTTATAATGGAAATACAAGTAAAAATCACCTGCTCTGTCCGGAATGGGGCGGGGAGAAAGGTAAACAAGCACTGCAGGTTCGCTGATTGCTTGTGACTGACAACGATCAAAGCTCAGCAGCCATGAAACGAGCGTCAAGTCAACAAGCCAGCAGGAATGGGTCAACTCGCTGCACCGGAGCTATCGGAAACCTCACAACTATATGTGCTTTTCGTGCTCAGAGTGTTTCGTGCTATCAATTGCAGCTGCAGGGGCGGTGTAAAGTGTTCGCTCCCTCGCCTGCTCTAAATGTTAGGTCGATCTGATTTCTCTCTTTCTGTAGCAATGGCGGAGAAAGTGCCGACACAAGGGCAACTCCGTTCGAGCATGTTACGATTCCGGTCTGCGCATTTCAGTCCCGCCCTGAGCACTGCGCAGCTGCGAAGTCATTTTTCAGTTTATAATGAACCAGCAACAAGAGGTTGTGGGACACGCGGAGCGACACGCGCACAAGCAGGAAAGGGCTTTGGAAAATTTCAGGAAGCTCAGGTGACAGGCGCCCGTAGGTGAATGATCACCTGTCGGCGTTGTGGTGACGTTAAAGCTGGATATGTGCTGCCATAGCTCACATTTGCTCTGGTGACCAGGATGTAGTTGAAAAGCCTGACTCAAAGTTCAAGAAAAAGAAATCAGTCAAAAAGGCCAGTCGGCGGTCGTCAGGTCCTCAGACAAATAAACTTGAGAAGCAATTTAGGTGTGCATACAGAACGGCTAACGAGCCTGCTGCTCCACAGCTCTGCTGAGGTTGTGCTGTGCCACAGATGCATCTCCACTGCTCTCTGGTGTACAGGTCTGCAGCTGAGGATCTACAGCAAGGTGTGCAAGAATTTGATGAAACATTTGAGGCCCGACTGAAGGGCCTCAAACAGCAAGCAGCTCAGCGAACTCTGGTGAGCTCTTGTCGCCTGTACTCTTGCCTGAGCTCAGTTGTGCCTGACTGATTGGCATCAAGCATCTGTGAGCTGGTGCAGGAGTCACCAAATTTGCAACCAGCAGAAGAAGCCAACAGAAATATATATGCCGAACCTCCACCTCTTTCTCAAACACTGTTTGGCAATAAGGACAAGGACAAGGCCAAAAAAGATGAACCTTCCACGTTTTTCAATCAGGCTGCGCTGACAGTGGGGTCGTTGCTTCTAATCGTGGTCTTTGTTGTTGTCAGTGGTGGAAGTGATTTGGCCAACATTGCATCCCCAAGGCAGTCTGCGCCACAGGTGCGCTCAATGCTAAAGCTAGGCCATTCTCTTCTTATACTCGTAGCCCATTCAGCATATGATCAATCTTGTACACTGCATCTGTGCTTGCGCACACCACTCTGTATCAGTGCGTGTGCCATGGCTACAAATAGCAGCTGAGATCTGCGCCACCGAGCTGTAAGTAACTGCCAATGGCGTCTTGCCAGCTGCATGGCCAGCAGGCTTCGACTTCATGCATCGTTGTCTCATGTCTCACACTGCGCTGCTGCCACTGAAATCCTGCCAACATGCTTCTAAGCTGTATATTCATGCTTCTCACTCATTTGTGTGCTGCAGAGCAGGGAGCTCAGTGCAGATCAGAAAGCCCAGCTGAAACAGCAAGCTCAGCAGTTTGAGACGCAGCTTGCCAGCAATTCACAAGATGTTGAGGCTCTGGAGGGAGCCGGCGTCAGCTATGCACAACTAGGAGACTTCAAGCGTGCAGAGGCTCTCCTTAGCAAGCTGACCAGTGCAAAGCCAAAGGACCCAGAAGCATGGCGACTGCTGGTATGGTCCACCCGAGCAGCTGGAGAGGCATTTGCTCTCATACATGCGCTGGCCATAGGCCTAATAATTACTATCTTAGCAAGACAGAGTGCTGTTGCAGATGCAATGAAAGCTTGCATGCCCAATGATACATGCTAAATGAAGTAATGTGACCCCAATATTCACTTGGAGGTGTGCTTGTGCAGGCAGAGACGCGCCTTCAGCTTCTGGACTATAAAGGCACAGCAGCAGCCTATGAGCAGGCCATGGCAGCAGCTCCAAGCATAGATCTTTTGCAGAACCTAGCTGCTGCATATGTCAATGATGGCAAACCGCAGTCGGCCATTGATGCAGTCAAAGCTGCTGGGCAGCATTTACCATCAAGTCAGGAAGAGCTGGCCACAATGGGCTATGGTGAAACTGAGATCAGCCTCTTGCTTGGGCGCGTGTATGCTCAATGGCCAGGCCATGATGGTCAAGCACTGGATATTTACGACAAGCTGATTCAGAAGAGCCCAGATGACTTTAGGTAGGTCACGCTCTGCATTGCACGCTTCAGCACTTGCATTGTGGGTCATCCTACTATCACACATGGGTCATCTACATGAGCATTCACAGGTCAAAGTTGTGAAACTTGCTTGAATGTTTTCCCACCTGCAGGGGTTATCTGGCAAGGGGTGTACTGTTCAGAGGGGAAGGCAGACAGGGTGATGCAGAGCGCATGTTTCTACAAGCCCGTTACATAGCACCCAAGGAGTCTCGGGCTTTAGTAGACCGAGTGATAGGCCCTGGTTGATAGCCAGCATTATATTCCTGAGAAGGCAGACGAATGTTATGGTTTTGTGACGGTAGCAGTAACACTACAAATTAAGGGGGGGTTGTTTGCCGCACTATTGCCGCTATTCCCACACGGTTTACCGGTAAGTGGTAAAGAGAGGCAAACCTCGGTAAAGCATGGCAATCGCGGCTAATCATTACCGCAGTTGCTGATCGGGTTAAACATTACTGGTAATTGCCGTGCGAACGTGCGTATCTTGCAGTTTGATGCATTACAGCTGCTGTAAATAGCAAGTGTAGGTTGAAAATG